>Ga0224534_1000077_pt1 | contig 65297 bp, 65 predicted proteins | sample 714E12024metaG_FD_172012 | JGI IMG/M metagenome (GOLD analysis project Ga0224534, IMG submission 172012) | Peat soil microbial communities from Stordalen Mire, Sweden - 717 E1 20-24 | ecosystem: Environmental > Terrestrial > Soil > Wetlands > Peat | place: Sweden: Norrbotten County, Stordalen... | reverse complement strand
AAACCCTGGGATGGAAAGCTCCCGCTGAACTCTTCCTCCCAGAAGGAGCTTTCGACTTCGTTCAACACTGGTCAGCTAAAATCACACCTGTTGCACTTGTACCTTGAATCCGCCGTGCCCCATCCTTCGCGTACTTTGCGAAGGGTGGGTTACCACGAACCCCAGGCGAGCAAATAGCGAGCGACTGGCCCCACCGCAGGTGGCTAACGCGCGCTTTCAATCTGCCGTGAGATCCAACGACTCAAACTTACGCCCTCGACCGCCGCGCGCAAAACCGCCTTGCGGTGCAGTTCCGGCTCGGTGCGCACCAGTATCTTGCCGTTGAAGGGGCGGTCGGGCTGCTGGCCTTGCTCGGCGCAAAGCTCCAGATAGCTGTCGATGCTCTCGCGGAAGGCGCGCTCCAGTTCCGTGGCCGTTCTTCCCTCAAAATGAATCACATCCCGAAGCCCTGCCACCGTGCCGGAAAATGTCTTATCCTCCGGATCAAAATCGATGGGTCCGGCGGCATAACCCTTGTATTCCATCATGGTTTCACCCCCGCATTCATAAGAAACTGGCGAACGGCTTCTACCGCGCCTTTTTTGGTTTCGGGCCGAGGGTGCGGACGGTGAAAGACGGCGGTCACGCCGTTCAATCTTGCCGCGACCCTGCTTCCCGCGCGCTCCGTTACCTCGCCTCCCGAGGCGCGAATCAGCGATTCAATCGCGGACCAGCGGATGTCCGCTTTGGTTGGACGGACGAAGAGGGCGTTCAACGTAGCCTGTTGCGCCTTGTTCATTGCAAAGGAAACCTGACCTTTCCCGTCCCAGCGCATCGAGAAAATGATAGCATATACCGCTATCTCTCGACGGGAAAGGACTCGCGACTTCGGTTTACCGGGCTTTCTTTTTCCCCGGCTTGGCGGACTTGGGCTTCTCGCCTTCCAGGTGGCCCACGGGAATCGGCCCCAGGTCGGAGCCGGTGCGCTTGACCCGGGTGTCTTCCATCTCATAAGTAATGGTGCGCGGAGAGACCGGGCGGGTGATGCCGGTGGCGGGATCGACGGTGAGATTCTGGCCGTTGGCGATCTGGAAGCTGAAGACGGGCGCGCCGCCGCCCGTCGCGGGCGTGACCCGCACCGGCAGATAGCCCTGGATGGGATGCAGCCGGAAGCCCGTCTCGTAGCGGTGGTGCTTGAGGCTCCAGGTAAAGACGCGCACCTGATCAAAATCAAAAGGCAGTCCGGATTTGGGCGGCGAGAGCACGGCCACGTACTGCGGAACCTCGTGGTCCGGCGTCGCGGCCTCGGGGTCGAAGACCTTGTTGAGCACGTAGGCGCCCACGTACCGCTGGCCCTCGGCATATTGCCCAATCTCGTCGGGCACATCCACATCCAGGCGGCCTGCGAGCATCCATCCGGCGTGGCCCTGGCCGTCGCGGACCAGCCACCAGTCTTCCATGACGACCTGGGGCATGGTGACCGGGGGCATGACGACAGGCGGAGCCTCGGCCGGGCCATGAATTGGCGCAGCCTTAGGCGCGACCGGGCTCTTTGCTGCCTGGGAGGGTTTCGGCGCGGTCTGCGCGGGAGGCGCTCCGAAGCCTGGCGTGGCCACCTTGGGAACCGAAGCGCGGGCCAGAAGCTGGACTTTGGCGTTGCCGGCCAAGAGATAAAAGCGCTCCGTCTCCCGGCCGGGGAGGATGTGCAGATAAAGGTCGTCGCGGAGGGCGCCGGTGGCAACCACCGTATCTTCCTTGTGCTGAATGGCAAGTTGGTTAAAGGCCTGGAAGGCGTTGCCGTCAATCACGGCCCGCTCTTCAATCCAGCCGATCTCGTTTTTTTCGGTCTTTACCTTGAGGAAGCGGCGGTCGTGTTCGAGCACTTCGAGCGGCTGGCCGTTGACCACCTCGGCCACGCGATTGGAGACGGCGGCTACCCGGTCATGGAGGTACATCTGACGGGCGGAGACGTAGACCATGTCGTGCTGCTCATGGTGAAACCGCCCGCATCCACAGGCGAACGCGAGAAAGCTCAGGGTCAGGAATGCACAGAGTACCGGCAACGTGGGCTTTTGAGCCCGGATGCGGGGGACGAAGGGGACGGAGGAGATTGGAGGTCGCGTGAACACAGCCGGTGGCGTTCCACTTGAGGATAGCACTGAACGGCAGTCGTCAGTGGTCAGAGTTCGGGGAACAGGGATCGGGATTAGACGTAGGTGGCTGGCTTCCTTGCTGGATTCTGATCTCCATCGGTCACTGACAACTGAAAACTGAACACTGACAACTGTTTTTCTTACGGCGCGGCAGCGACGGCGATAGCTTGGACGGGATCGGTCCCGGTGGTGGCAGTGAGCACGGAGGTCAGTGTGCCGGAGCTCATGGTGTAGGCATCAAGATCGGAGTTGCCGCCTGAGGCCACCGCGAGCACGAAGTTGCCCTTGCTGTCCTCTGCCAAGCCAGACGGCTGAGTACCGGCCGCAATGGTACTGCCGGCCGCGATCGTGTAGGCGGGAGCGGCCGAGGTTCCGGTATTTGTCACCGTAAACCCGGCGATGTTGCCGGACGACGTTGTGCCCTGCCCGTTGCCTACATAGACATAATCACCGCCGGAGATGGGCAGAATGGAACTGGGAGCCAGTCCGCCGCTGGCGATGGGCGAGCCGGAGGCCTGGGTGAGCGAGGAGCTTCCCAGCGAACTGTAGTTGAGAGCACGCAACCCGCCAGAGTCGCCCGCGGGGCTGGCGAGGGTTTCGCCGATATAGAACAGCCGGGGAGTCGAACTGGGGTCCACAGCCACTGAAAGAGCAGAACCGCCGGTCGCCGCCGGATGAATCGTGGTGGCCGTGATTCCGGCCGGAAAGGGGGAGCTCGCGCTAAATGGGACGACGAGCGTGCCGCCCGTGCCCAGGGCTACAAAGACATTTTTGTTATCCGGCGAAAAGGCCAACTGATGCACGGCGGCGTTTGTGATTGAAAAAGACACCGATTCCACCTTGGCGCCGCTGTAAACGCCGGTGGAAGTAATGGGAATCGCGTCTAGTGTCACTCCGCTGATACTCAGGAAGGCATCGACCAGCCAGCCACCTGTCGAGTCCACCTGCATGGCTGCGGCTGGATCCTGAGAGACAGCCTGCGCGTTGTTTCCCAGGGTGAGCACACCGCCCGAGCCGACGGTGTAAAGGTAAATACCAGGGGCAACCGTACTCACGTATAAAAAGCCGCCGGGGCTGGGAGCGATGGCAATAGCATTTGGCGCGGCGGCGAGAGTATAGGGGCTGCCAGTGACCGCGGCCAGTGCGCCGGAGGCGATGGAGTAGCCGGCAATCTGCATGGTTGCGTAGTTCAGCACATAGAAGTTGCCGCTGGACAGCGTTGAGGGTGTTGTGGTCGTGGTAGTGCCCGGCGCTTGCCAGAAATCTCCGCAACCAGCCAGAAAACCAACGCCTGCAAAACCAACCAGGAGCGGCGCAGCCGCCAGCAACAACCGTGCCCATTTTCCGATTTTCATTGCCGCTCCTTCATTGGCGCTCACCGGGCAAAGCCGCTCTCCGGGTTCCGATCTAAAGGGTACCGCTTCAGCGTGCGCCGTGTCTCTTCACTGTTATTGGACGCGCGCGGGCGTCCAGCGGCCTAAACGTAGAGACGCGCGCGACGGGAATTCGCTCAGTGCGACGCTGGCTGGCGCGGACTTCGTGCTCAGAGATATACACAGGCTCAGGTGCTCAAAAGGATGACGCACCCCCGGCGCCTCAGTTGGGACGGCCGCCGGAGGCGGAGCGTCGGCGGAAGCGCTCGTCCACGGACTGCCGGCCCTGAAAGCCTTGCTCGACGGTGTGCCAGTGATCGATGGCCGGCTCGCCCATGCGCCAGCAGAGCAGCACAACCTGGTCGTCGAGGCGGCAGGGAAAATCGAGCAGCCCGGCTTCAAGGTCTTTCACCTGCACGCCGATGGAGTCGATCTCGGCGATGCTCTCCCGCACGCGCAGCAGGTGGCTCTCCATCTCCGCGCGGAGCTTGATCACCTTGCCCACGTCCACCTTCATGCCGCCGGAGAGATAAATGCGCCGGGCCAGTTCGGTGAGGCCGGACTCGACCTCTTCCGCGGACTGCTTGCCTTCGATCGCGCGCTTGAGCAGCGATTCGACCACCGGGAGCAGAGACTGCGCTTCTTCGAGAGTGAAGGTCTTCATGGAGAGATGCCTTTGGCTTATAGGATACGACAAAAGCGGGGAACAGGGATTAGAGAACAGGATTGAGGTTATCAACGTCGATCTGTAAATCCAGTGCGTCAAGCTGGGGGGCTCCATTAGAAATCGGACTGATTGACATATTCAAAACGGTCACACGTATCTCCAGCCCCAATCTTTTGACGGATATTGTTCTGCTTTTCCCGAATGCGGTGTTCTCCGCACCCTGCTCAAAATCCGCTGCCTGGAACATGTAACTCTGTAGACCATGCCAAATGCCCACTGGGGCAAGAAGATTTGAATTCTTTCTCTGATCGCTTGGATACCGGAGCACGAGATCGAGTCCCTCCACTTGGTGTCCGACATAGAAGTCCGGTTCGAGCGAAAGGACGTAAATCGTTCGTCCGTCCCTCGATTTGAGTGGGACAGACCACGTTCTCTCAGTTGATTGCGCTGAGAAAGCTGCTTTCGTGTGAAAGGAGACGATCTTTGGCTTCGTTGCCGCATTGGAGGTCAAACCCAGGACTTCCGCCAAGAAAAAAGTGAAAATGAATCGCCAAAAACGTTTTCTGGCAAACATCGCAAACCTCCATAGGACTGCATGCACCGAAAGTTTAATCCTGACCGCTGCCCCCTGTCCTCACCCAACTTCCAGCATCCGGTCCAGCGCAACTTTAGCCCAGTGCTTGACGCCGGGACGGACCTGGATGCGGTTGACGACGCGGCCCTCGACCAGGTTTTCCAGAACCCAGGCCAGGTGATGCGGGCTGATGCGGTACATGGTGGTGCACAGGCAGCCAGTGTTGTCGAGAGTGATGACGCGCTTGTTCTCGCCTGCAAAGCGGCGGGCCATGCGGTTGACGAGGTGAATTTCAGTGCCGACGGCGAACATTGTGCCCGCGGGAGCCTGCTCGACAAGGGCGATCAGCTGCTCGGTGGAACCGAGGGCGTCGGCCTTCTGGCAGACCTCCCAGCGGCACTCGGGGTGAACGATAACCTGGATGCCGGGGTACCTGGCGCGCACCTGATCGACGTGGCTGGGCAGAAAACGTTGATGGACAGCGCAGTGTCCCTTCCACAAGAGGACGCGGCTTGCGGCCAGATGGGCCAGGCTCTGGCCTCCGGGGGTTTGGCCGCTCTGGAGCGCCCAAGGGTTCCAGACGGTCATTTCGTCCAGGGGAATGCCCATGGCATGGCCCGTGTTGCGGCCCAGGTGCTGGTCGGGCAGGAAGAGGATGCGCTTACCGCGAGCGTATGCCCACTCGAAGGCGGCGCGAGCGTTCGACGAGGTGCAGACTAGGCCGCCGTGCTCGCCGCAGAAGGCCTTGATGGCGGCGGTGGAGTTCATGTAGGTCAGTGGAACCGTCTCGTCCGCAAGGCCCAGCCGCTCAAGCGCTTCCCAGCAGGCTTCCACTTGGGAGACTTCGGCCATATCGGCCATGGAGCAGCCGGCGTTGAGGTCGGGCAGGATGACCTGCTGGCCCACGTGGCCGAGCACGTCGGCGCTCTCGGCCATGAAGTGGACGCCGCAGAAAACAATGTACTTCGCGCCGGTTTCGGCGGCGATTCTGCAGAGCTTGTAGCTGTCGCCGGTAAAGTCGGCGAAGCGGATTACTTCGTCGCGCTGATAGTGGTGGCCGAGCAGCAGGGTGGTCGCGCCGAGTTTGGCGCGTGCCGCCGCTATGCGCGCGTCCATGGAATGGTCGGGAAGCGCCAGGTAATCTTCAAGACTGCAACTGCTGGCAGTCACCTCAGCGACCGCCATAGGATCGTCAAGAACCAGGTTCACTGTATTCCGCCTTCAGTCCAGCTCGCCCTCGATATTTCTGGCGGGGCAGCGGACGGGGATGTTGAAAGCTAACGCGGCTTGCAGTGGATGCACTGGCGTTCCTGAAAGTTTGCCGGCGCTGAGGCCGATCGCTCCAGAAAAGCCCCCAACCACGGGGTTGTTGCAAGCCATTTCACAAATGGATGCGGCCCGTAGCCGGCGGATTCGAGGAAAATCCAGCCCGGTAAAAGCCGCTTCCACTGCTTTCTAGTGTAACAAAGCATTCATAAATTGCCCAGATGCGCAAAAAGAGAGGGGCAAACGCCCAGCGTTATCTGCCCGGCGCCGGCCCCTCAACCGGCATCATTTGAAGGCATTTCCCGGTTTGATTCCAAGGATTTTGAAGACGAACGCCATCGGGCAGAAGCCGGTGATCCCCGATTGAAAGAGCATGATGCCCACCCAGGCGGTGAGCAGCAGCCACCACGGCGAAACAAAATGACCCAGCGCCAGGCTGACGAGAACCATGGTCCCGGCAAAGGTAAGAACAGATCGGTCGAGATTCATTGTTGGCTCCTTTCATTTTCAAGCGCCGCCAGCATTGTCTTCCATGCCAGCGTCGCGCATCGAACCCGCACCGGATAGGCGCGCACACCGGACAGAACCGTCAGCCGCTCCGCTTCGGCCTCCATGCTGTCGATAGCTTCCTCCGCGCCTCCGGCAGCCAGGGCATGAAAGCGCTGAAAGAGCATCTTCGCCTGGGCGGGCGTCTTGCCCACCAGCAGTTCGGTCATCAGCGAGGCCGAAGCCGTCGCCACAACGCAGCTTCTTCCGTCAAAGGCGGCCTCGCGAATCACATCGCCCTGGTCGATCCGCAGCGAAACCGAGACATCATCCCCACAGGATGGATTTTCACTTTTCGCAAAGTGGCTGCAACCAGCGATCGCCCGCCGGTTGCGTGGATGGCGGCCGTGATCTAGGACGGCTTTCGGATAAAGTTCGACAGAATCGCTCATTGGAGAAACATCACCTCCACCTCTTCCAACGCTTCGGCCAGCGCATCCACCTCGGCGGTCGTGTTGTACAGGCCAAAGGAGGCACGCACCGTGGCCGGAAGGCCCAGCCGCGCCATCAGCGGCTGTGCGCAATGGTGGCCTGCGCGCACCGCCACGCCGCGGCTGTCCAGTATCTGCGCAATGTCGTGGGGATGAACGCCTTCCATCACGAAAGAGAGGACCGAGGCTTTTTTGGCCGCCGTGCCAACGATCGTCAGCGGTGCAATCGCGGAGAGCCGCTCGGTGGCGTAGGCCAGTAGGCCTGCCTCATGCGCGCCGATGCGGTCGAGGCCAAGCGCGGTGACGTAGTCGATTGCCGCGCCCAGCGCGACCGCCTGCGCAATGGGCGGCGTACCAGCCTCGAATTTGGCCGGCAGCGGAGCGTAGGTGGTTCTCTCGAAGCTGACACTGGCGATCATGTCTCCGCCGCCTTGATAAGGCGGCATCGCTTCCAGCAGTTCCTCTTTGCCATACAGCACGCCAATGCCCGTAGGCCCATACAGCTTGTGGCCGCTGAAGACCAAAAAATCGCAATCTAGCGATTGCACGTCGATCTTCGCGTGCGCCACCGACTGCGCCGCATCGATCAGCACCCTGGCCCCGGCCTGGTGCGCGGCGCGGATCATCTCCGCAATCGGCAGCACGGTGCCTAGCACATTGGAAACGTGCGCGAAAGCCGCCAGGCGGGTGCGCGAGCCCAGCAGCCGAATGAAATCCTCAAGTGGCACTTCACCGGCGTCGTTGACCGGAGCCGCCTTCAGCACAATGCCCTTTTTATCGCGCAGAAGCTGCCAGGGCACGATATTTGAATGGTGTTCGAGGCCGGTGACAAGCACCTCGTCGCCTTCGTTGAGGAATGCTTCTCCGAAGCTGGCGGCCACCAGGTTAATCGCCTCGGTGGCGCCGCGCGTGAAGATGATCTCATGCTCCTGCCGCGCGTTGAGCAACTCCCTTACCGCGCGCCGCGCCTGATCGTAGCGCTCGGTTGCCCGTTGGCTCAGGTAGTAAAGTCCGCGATGGATGTTGGCGTAATCTTGGGCATAGAACGCGTGTTCGGCCTCAATCACCTGGAAGGGCTTTTGCGCGGAGGCGGCGGAGTCCAGGTAAACTAGCGGACGGCTGTGCACCTGGCGGCTCAGAATCGGGAAATCGGCGCGAATGGCTTCAACGTCATAGAAGCCTGCATGGTCTCCGCATCGATCCGGAGGATGACAGACGGTGACGGTATTTCCGCTGCCGATGCCTTGGAGAGCGCCCGGTCTTTCGATTTGGTGGTAGACAGCTTTCATCGGTCTCTCCACACGGCGCAGGCCATTTTCTAACGCGAATTCCGGGCTTATCTCGTTGCGGCTTGCGCGGCAGCGGGGGACGGCTGCTTGAAGACTTTGGTTGTGAAGAACTCGATCATCAATCCGAAAAGGCCATTGACAAAGAAATTTATTACGGGTAGCGGACCCGGTCCCAGAATCATGAAGAAGTAGTAGGAGAAGATCGACCCGACCGCCATCCCCATCACGATGCCATTCCAGGCCCAATGCACCTTCAGCCCGGAGATGCCGACGGCAAAGCCCATCACCGCCCTGTTGAGCAGAACCCACAGCAAGTTAACCGCTGAAAATGTGAGAATGCCGGCCATAAAACTGCCGGTGGCGCAGATTGCGCCGGCAACCAGGCCAAAGAATATGGCTACTACGATCCGCTTCATTGATTCCCCATTCCGAGCAGGGCAGAATTGCACTCCCACTCCGATCAGATTTACGGAAAGCCGTGTTGATTTGTTCCCCAAATTTTTCGGAGCTTTTCTGCGAACACGATGGATGAGGGATGGAAACGGCGCGGGCAAACGTTGTGAGGGCTATGCGCGGCAGGTATCATGAATCTTCATGAGCTTGACGCCGCCGACAATTGAATTTGCCAGCCTGGGCATGGCAGACTCGCTGATCCTGATGGTGCTGGCGCTGGTGGTCTTCGGGCCGCGGCGGCTGCCGCAGATCGGCCGCCAGATCGGCAAGCTGATGTACGAGTTCCGCAAGGCCTCGAACGATTTCAAGTTCCAGATGGAAGAGGAGTTGCGCTCGGCCGAGGACTCCGACCGCCGCAAGAAGGAAGAGGAGCGGCTGGGCGCGCTGGCGCTGGCGGCTCCAGCGCAGACCATCGAATCAACGGTCGGGGCGCCCGTTCCGGATGGTCAATTCCCGGCGCCAAGTCCATACCCCGAAGAGGCAGTGTACCCTGCGGTTTCCCCTGGGGAGTTTCAGCACGAAGAGCCTTATCCCCGCATTCAGCCGCCTTCGACCGGAGAGCCGGTCGCGGCAGAGCGGCCGGGCCGCATGGCAGAGCAGGGCGAGGCGCCGGCTCCGGCAGAATCTTCGGCAGACGAAACCACCCCGGTGACGGAGCAGGCCCGCCATGGTTGACCCCGCGGACGCAATCGGCAAGGCGCGGGCGGCTGTGACCCAGCGCGCGGAGCTGCCGGGCATGAGCCTGATGGAGCATCTGGACGAGCTGCGCAAGCGCATCGTCCGCTCGGCCATCTTCCTGTTTCTGGGTTTCATCGCGGCTTGGTTCTTTCGTGACCGGTTCGTCGGTTTCATCCAGGCGCCGCTCAACCACATCGGCAAGACGCTGGTCTTCACTCACCCCATGGATCCCCTGAACCTGGACTTGCAGGTTTCGCTGGTCGCCGGAGCGATTCTGGCCTCGCCCTTCATTCTCTTCCAGGTGTGGCTGTTCATTGCGCCGGGGCTCTACCAGAAAGAGCGGCGGTTTGTGATTCCGTTCATGGCGGCCACGGTGGGGCTGTTTCTTACCGGCGCGGCCTTCGGCTACTTCTGGGTGCTGCCCGGCGCGCTGGAAATCCTGATTGTGAAGTTCGGGCATAATTTCACGTCCATGGTCACCATCGAGGAGTACACCAGCTTTTTCCTGTCGATCATCCTCGGCCTGGGCATCAGCTTTGAGATGCCGATACTCATCTTCTTCCTGGCCATGTTCGGCATCGTGAGCCCGCGCTTCCTGTGGAAGAACATGCGCTACGCGGTTCTGGCGGTCTTCCTGGTGGCTGCCATCATCTGCCCCAGCCCCGACCCCTGGACCATGTGCATCTACGCCATCCCCATGCTGGGGCTTTACCTGGTGGGCATCGGCGTGGCCTGGTGGGTACACCCTTCGCGACGCTCGCCGCGGCGAGCCAAGGAGGCGGCTAAGTGAACAACCCCCCTTTGAGATTTGAGGGTTCCCACCCTTGCGATAGAAAAAAATCGCAAGGATGGGGCACGGTGCATTCCGGGGACATCCGGCAGTGTTTCCGTTGTTTTCGTAATCTATTCACAAATCTTCCGTGCCCCATCCTTTTCGCTTTTTTCTGCGGAAAGGGTGGGAAACCGCGACACTCGACCATGGTTCCGTCCCTAAAGACAGTTACGCTCGGATTACTTTTGCTCACGCCCCTCGCCGCTCCCGCGCAAACCCACTTCAACGGCGCCAAGGCTTTGGAGTATGCCCGCCAGTTTGTGGCTATCGGGCCGCGCTGGCCCACCAGCCCAGGGCACGCCCAGGCCGAAGTCTTCCTGCGCAGCCAGTTCAAGCACGACCAGCTTGAAGAGGATAACTTCACGGCCAACACGCCCATCGGCCCGGTGCCCATGCGCAACTTCATCGTCCGCTTTCCCGGCAAGAAGGACGGCGTGATTGTGCTGGCCACGCACTACGAGACCAACTACTGGCTGCGCAAAATCAATTTCGTCGGCGCCAACGACGGCGGCTCGACGACCGGGCTGCTGATGGCCATCGCCGACCAGTTGCGCGAACAGATAGCCAACGGCAAAAAGCTCGACGGCTACTCGGTCTGGCTGGTCTTCGACGACGGGGAAGAGTCGATTCTACCCACATGGACAGACTCCGACTCCACTTACGGCACCCGCCACCTGGCCGCCAAGTGGGCGCGCGACGGAACCCTAGGGCGGATCAAGGCTTTCATCCTGGCCGACATGATCGGCGACAAGGACCTGGACATCCAGCGCGAAAGTCAATCCACTGACTGGCTGGTGGCGCTGGTGCGGCAAGCCGCCAAAAAGTTTGGCTACGAGCGCTACTTCTTCCAGAAGGACGAGGCGGTGAGTGACGATCACCTGCCGTTTGTCAAACGCGGAGTGCCCTCGATCGACGTCATCGACCTGGACTACGGCCCCAACAACAGCTACCACCACACCGACAAGGACACAATGGACAAGATCAGCGCCCACAGCCTGACCATCGACGGCGACGTGTTTTTGGAGACGATCCGGCTGATCGATTTGCGGTGAAAGAACAGTTGTCAGTGGTCAGTGATCAGTTGCCAATTGAGAATGGAATCCTCTCAGGACATCAGCCGACTGATCGCTGTTCCCTGTCCCGTTTCCAATTCTCCGATTTCTGACAACTGACCACTGACAACTGTTTTCCTGTAGCATCCACCTATGATTGCGGGCGTTTCCTGGGTTTGGTGGCTTGGGTTTCATGCGGTGGTGGCGGCACTGCTGCTGGCCGATTCGCTGCTGCCCGGTCATCGCCGCCCGACGCGCTATCCTCAGGCCTTTGCGTGGCTTTGGACTGCTGCGCTGGTGCTGGCCGCAACCGGCTTTGCGGCTTGGATCGCCATCGCGAAGGGGCGGCAGCCGGCGCTCGAATTCGTGGCTGGGTATGCCATTGAAACCTCGCTCAGCGTGGACAATCTCTTCGTCTTCATGGTCATCTTTCAGGGCTTCCGCATCAGCCCGCAACGCCAGCACAATGCCTTGCTGTGGGGCGTGGCCGGAGCGGTGGTGCTGCGCGCGCTCTTCATCGCCGCGGGCATTACGCTGCTGCAACGATTCGACTGGATCACCTGGATCTTCGGCCTGTTCCTGCTCTACGCGGCCTGGAGGCTGGTGCGCGGCGGGTCAGCGCATGCTGCCATTCCGCAAGCGCCTGCGGCCGTCCGGAATCTGATTCGCAAGCTGCAACCGGCGAAAGGGTCGCTGCTGCCGGTGATTCTGGCCGTAGAAGTCACCGACGTGCTGTTTGCGGTGGATTCGATTCCCGCGGTGCTCGCCATCTCCCACAATCCCTTTGTGGTTTACACGTCAAACATCCTCGCCATCCTGGGCCTGCGTTCGCTTTACTTTGCGCTGGCCTCGCTGCTGGACCGCTTCCGCTATCTGCACTACGGTCTGGGGGCGATGCTGGCTTTTGTGGCGTTGAAGATGCTCGCCGCCCGCTGGGTCGAGGTGCCGATTACAGCGTCGCTGGTGATCATGGGGGCGATTCTGACACTGTGCGCGGTGGTTTCCTGGTTTGCGCCGGGCAAGATGGCCACGCTATAGACGTCTTTACCACGCCTCGAAGAGGACCTGTGCTTCGCCTCCCCTTGCAAAGATCGAGTGCTTCAAAAACTGCGCGTCGTCGCGCTTTGGAAAGTCGTTGCGGAAATGCGCGCCGCGGCTTTCGGTGCGGGCCAGGGCCGAGTGCAGAATGGCATGGGCGACGCGGCTCATGGCCTGCGCTTCGGCGAGGCGGCGGCTAGATTTCCCTTGCTCGGCCAACTTCGCCAGACTAGCTCCGCAGGCCTCCTGCGCGGCTAAACCCTCCCGCAGCGTGGATTCCTGGCGGAGCAGGCCGGCGTAGGCCCACATGGACGCTTGCAGGTTGGCGATGAGGTCTTCGACGAGGGCCTCTTCGTTGACAGATAAGGGTTTGTGGTCCGCGGCGGGCGCGTCGGCGGGCACGAGGGGCAGACTGTCGGCCAGCATGGACTGGGCCGCGCGGGCGCCGAAGACGAGGCCTTCGAGCAGGGAATTCGAGGCCAGGCGGTTGGCACCGTGGACGCCGGTGCAGGCGGCCTCGCCGGCGGCGTAGAGACCCGGCAAACTGGTGCGGCCGTCCAGGTCAGTTTTGATGCCGCCCATGAGGTAATGCGCCGCGGGGCGGACGGGGATGAGGTCGCGGGCGAGGTCCAGGCCGTGCTGGGCCAGGAACGCGCTGATACCGGGGAAACGGTCGCGAATGTTCAGGTTACGGAGGTGGCGCATGTCCAGGTGGACGACCCGTGAGTCGGCAGACGGCGAGCCGGAAACCGAGTCCGGAGTTGCGCCCATGCCTTCGCGGGCAATGGCGCGGGCTACCACGTCGCGGGGGGCCAGCTCAAGTAGCGGGTGATAGCGCTCCATGAAGCGCTCGCCGCGGTCGTTGCGCAGATACGCGCCCTCGCCGCGCAGGGCCTCGGAGATCAGGAAACGCGGGACGCCGGGGAGCGAGAGAGCGGTGGGGTGGAACTGGTAGAACTCCATGTCGGCCAGCTCGGCCCCGGCCTGGGCGGCCAGCGCGATGCCGTCGCCGGTGGCTACGGCGGGGTTGGTGGTGTCGGAGTAGACCTGGCCTGCGCCGCCGGCGGCGATGAGCACGGAGCGGGTATTGATTCGATGGGGCTTAGGATCGCCAGCGAGGGGACCGGCGCTGGCCAGATCGGCGGCGATGACGCGGCCATCGGCCACCACAAGGCCGGTGACCATGGTCCACTCGGCGAAGCGGATGCGCTTATGGACGTGGGCAAAGGCGGCCAGGGAGCGGCTGATTTCGGCGCCGGTGGCGTCGCCGTTGGCATGCAGGATGCGGGGCAAAGAATGAGCGCCTTCGCGGGTGCGCAGCAGCTCGCCGGCTCCCGTATCCCCCTCGCGGTCGAAGCTCGCGCCCCACTCGATCAGCTCGGCTACGCGGAGCGGGCCTTCGGATACGAGCGCCTCGGCCGCGGGGCGGTAAACGATTCCATCGCCAGCATTTACGGTGTCCTCGAGATGGAGCGCGACGTCCTCATCGCCCTCCATGGCGACGGCGATTCCGCCCTGGGCGTAGTGGGTGTTGGACTCGGCCACGGACTCCTTGGTGACCACCAGGACATCGCCGTGGCGGGCCAGCTCCACCGCCGCGCGCAGCCCGGCTACGCCCGCGCCCATCACCAGAAAGTCCACCTGAGACAGCTTTGTCATAAATGACAAGGCTACCACCGCAGGGTCGGTGGTCAGAGATAGGGGAGGGGCTGGACGTGGGTCTTATTTGCTCAGATTTTGAGGATCGGGGAGGCTAACGTCAGGAACGTAAGGATAGATAGACCTCAGCCCCCGACATTGTGAGGGACATCAAAGAACGGATTCAAAATCCTTATGGTGGCTGCTGTTGGCGGATTGTTCTTAACGGCAACAGAGCATCCCACGCAACAAAAGCAACCGCAGACACCTTAAAGGGGGGTCACATATGCGCGGACTCAAAGTTCTACTCGGCACTACAGCATTGCTTGCGGGCCTGGCCATGGCGCCAGCGGCTCGCGCTCAGATAGTCGTCGATCTGGGTGTTCAACCCGTCTGTCAGTACGGCTATTACGACTATGCGCCGTACGCCTGTTCGCCCTATGGTTATTACGGGCCGGGGTACTTCTATAACGGGATCTTCCTGGGCATGGGCCCATGGGCCGGCTGGGGCTACGGTCACGGCTGGGGCGGCCATCGCTTCAGTAACGGCGGTGGTGGAAGCTATCGCGGTGGCGGCGGCTACGCGGCCGGTCGCAGCAGTTATGCGCGCGGCGGAGGAGGAGCACGCGGCGGCGGCGGTTCGCATGCTGTAGCAGCCCGTAGCGGCGGCGGAGCCCGTGGTGGCGGCGCATCCCATGTCACAGTAGCGCGTGGCGGCGGTGGTGGATCGCACGCAGCGGCAGCGCATAGCAGCGGTGGCGGCGCATCGCGCGGCGGCGGCGGCGGTGGACATGCTGCTGGCGGCGGCGGCGGTGGTGGACATGCTGGCGGCGGCGGTGGTGGCGGACATGCCGGCGGCGGTGGCGGCGGACGGCGCTAACCGGTAGCTGCTGAATCAAGCAGAGGATCGTAACAAGAAGCGGTGGGGCTTAACGGCTCCGCCGCTTTGCGTTTGCGCGGTCATTTTGCCAGGTCATTTTTGGGGACCGGTCGCGCCTGTAGGCGTAAACTCTCGGGGTGGACGCAAACGGGGACTGGCGAAACGGCTCCCGGGTCTAGGAAGCAAAACGCCGGGCGCTCAGCCGTATAAAGTGTAAGCTGTCTAGCAGATTACTCGGAGACCGGCGGATGGGCGACTGTCATCCTGCCGGTTGCACCAGGTCCAGCTAACACTGCCAGGACGATGGCCCCGTCAGGGTGAACAGACCTTGAGGCCAATTCCCCGCCGAGTATCGTGCGGGGAAGAGAAGATTCGGAGGCTCGACTCGAATGGATATCTACCAGCGGCTACCGCCGGAAGCCGTGCAAATTGTTCTGGTCCTGTTCCTGTCGTTCCTGATAGGGCTGGAGCGGGAAGAGCGCAAGGCGGCAGGAGGACCGTACTCATTCGGAGGAGTCCGCACCTTCCCGCTGATTGGCCTGATCGGCTATTCCGCCGCTCTGATTTCAGGCCCGCAAATGCTGCCGCTGGCGATCGGCTTTCTGGTCGTCGCCGGATTTCTGCTGGTGTCTTACTGGCACAAGATTTCCACGGCCGAAACCGCCGGAGTTACCACCGAGATGTCCGGCCTGGCGACCTTTCTGGTGGGTGCGCTCGTCTGTTATGGGCATCTATGGATTGCCACCACGCTGGGCGTTGCCAGCCTGCTGCTGCTCGACCTGAAAGCCGCTCTTGAGAAGCTCGCCGTGCGTATCGCTCCAAACGAGATTCTCACGTTCGCCAAGTTTCTGTTTTTGAGCGGAGTAATTCTTCCCATCCTGCCGAATAAGGAATTCAGCCAATTCCACATCAATCCTTTCAAGACCTGGCTTGTGGTGGTCGCGATCAGCGCCATCTCCTACGCCAGTTATGTCTTGCAGAAGGTGACCAAGGGGCAGGGCGGGGTGGTGCTGGCGGCGTTGCTGGGCGGCGCTTATTCCTCCACGGTCACCACGGTCGTGATGGCGCGGCGGGCCAAGCTCGAGCGGCGTCCGCATCTCTTCGCCGGCGGCATCCTGATCGCGTGCGGCGTGATGTACGTGCGGCTGGTCATCCTTCTGGCGCTCTTCAACCGGCAACTGATGCTCCTGCTTTACATACCTTTTCTTGTGCTGGCCGGTCTGGCCGTCGGCGCCGGTTGGCTCTGGTCGCGCCGGGCGGACAAGAATACTCAGGAAGTCAAGCGTGAATTTGAACCCAAGAATCCGCTGGACCTGGTGACGGCATTTCTCTTTGCAGGACTGTTTCTGGTGATGCTGGTAGCTACCCAGTTAGCCATCACTTATCTGGGCAGAACGGGAGTGAATACGCTGGCCGCGATCATGGGAGTCAGCGACGTGGATCCGTTCATCATGGGGCTGACCCAGGCAGCGGGCACACTCACGCCTCTGAAGGTCGCGGCAGCCGCGGTGGCCATCGCCGCATCCAGCAACAATGTCGTGAAAGGGATTTACGCCTACAGCCTGGCCGACCGCAAGACCGGCGTGCAAAGCCTGGTGTTCCTGGCGGCTCTGGCTGCGATGGGTCTCATTCCCTTGTTTTGGCTGGGGTGAGGAACGGGCCCCTCCCTCCGGGGTTGAGGGAGCCGAATGGCGGCTTGCCATCCCGGCCCACCGCCGATGAGTGCATTTAAGATTAGAGCAGCGTGCAGACGATACGAGTAGAGACAGCTTCGGCGAAATACGACGTAGTGGCGGGCAGCGGGCTGATCCAGACGCTGGCGCCGCGCATCGAGCGGGTTGCGGGCAGGCTGCCGCGACGGGTTTTTGTGCTGACCTCGGCGCCCATCTGGGGGCTGTGGGGCGAGGCCTTCCAGGCTTCCTTTGTGGAGGCGCCGATTGCGCTATTTTTGCCCCCCGGCGAGAGCCACAAGACGCTGGCCAGCGTGGAGCGCCTATTGCGGCAGATGGCGCAGGCGGGAGGGGATCGCGGAAGCCTGCTGATTGCCTTCGGCGGCGGGATTGTGGGCGATGTGGGCGGGTTTCTGGCCGCGATTTATATGCGCGGGATTCCCTATGTGCATGTGCCGACGACGCTGCTGGCGCAGGTTGATTCGTCGGTGGGCGGCAAGACCGGCGTGAACCTGCCGGAGGGCAAGAACCTGGTGGGCAGCTTTCACCATCCGCTGGCGGTCTTTGCCGACATTGGCCTGCTGGGGACGCTGCCGGACCGCGAGCTGCGCGCCGGGCTGATGGAGAGCGTGAAGGCGGGGATCATCCGCGACCGGGCGCTGGTGCGGTTTATGGAAGAGCACGCGGACGAGGTGCTGGGACGCGATGCGAAGGCCCTGGAGAAGGTGATTGCGGCGTCGATCCGCATGAAGGCCGGGGTGGTGAACCGGGACGAGCGCGAGAACGGGCTGCGGATGATCCTGAACCTGGGGCATACGGTGGGCCACGCCCTCGAACAGGCGACCGGCTACAAGACTCTGCTGCATGGCGAGGCGGTGGGGTGGGGGATGGTGGCGGCGCTGTATCTGGCGCGGAAGCGGGGGACGATTTCGCGGCCTCAGTTCGAGCGGCTGGAGAGTTTGATCCACCTGTATGGGCCGCTGCCGCCGCTGAAGCTGCGCGCGGCAAAGGTGGCGGCAGCCACGGGCGTCGATAAAAAGAACGTGGGCGGGGTGAGACGGTTTGTGCTGCCGGTGGGGATTGGCGACGCGGGGGTGGTGGAGGACGTGACGGCGGCGGAGCTGGAGGCGGCGGTGGGATATATGCTGGCGCGGGCCGGGAGCGGCATAGTTAGATGACGACGCTTGGGGCCAGGCCGGCGGGCGCGAAGGATGAGGCGGATACGGCGTGGGCGGTGCGGCGGATGTTCGACGCGATTGCGCCGCGGTATGACTTGCTGAACCACGTGCTCTCGGCCAACGTGGACCGGCTGTGGCGGCGGCGGACGGCGCGGCGGTTCGGGGCGGTGCTGGCGCGGCCGGATGCGGCGGTGCTGGATATCTGCTGCGGCACGGGCGACATGACGATGGCGCTGCTGAAACGCAGGCCGCGTGGGGGAAGGCCGGTGCTGGCGGCGGATTTTGCGCGGGAGATGCTGAGCCGCGCAGCGCGAAAGTTTGGCGGGCGCGAGGCTGGCGAGGCTGGAGCGGTGGCGCTGGAGGCGGATGCGCTGCATTTGCCGCTGCGGGCGGAGTCGCTGGATTTGATTGTGACGGCGTTTGGGTTCAGGAATCTGGCCAACTACGAGGCTGGCCTGCGCGAGTTCCATCGCGTGCTGAAGCCGGGGGGACAGTTGGGGATTCTGGACTTCGCCGAGCCGGGAGGCCTGGTGGGCAAGGCGTATGCGGTCTACTTCCGGCGCGTGCTGCCGGCGATTGGGCGGATGGTGTGCGGAAAAGATGGGCCGTATAGCTATCTGCCCGTCTCGGTGGGGAGTTTTCCGCCGCCCAACGAGATGCTGGCGCTGATGCGCGGCGTTGGCTATGAAGATTGCGCGTGGCAGCCGTATACGTTTGGGATCGCCGGGTTGTACACGGGCGCACGGCCGCTTGTAGTCTAGGAACGCGATGACTTCAACTGTCTCCAGCCTGGTCGGTTTTTCCGCTGAGAAGCGGCGCGTGGCGCTGCACTCGATGCTGGCGGCGGCGGCGATGACGGTGCTGAAGCTGGCGGCAGGGCTGGTGTCGGGGTCGCTGGGCGTGCTGTCGGACGCGGCGCACTCGGCGCTGGACCTGGTGGGCGTGACGCTGACGTACTTTTCAGTGCGGGTGAGCGACAAGCCGGCCGACGAAGACCACACCTACGGCCACGGCAAGATCGAGAACCTGTCAGCATTCGGCGAGACAGGGCTGATGGCTGTCTCCTGCGCGTGGATTATCTGGGAGGCGATGGCGCGGATCTTCCACCACACGGTGGAGTTGCGCCACTCGGTGTGGCCGGTGCTGGTGCTGCTGACTTCGATTGGGGTGGATTACTGGCGGTCGCGGCGGCTGCTGGCGGTGGCGGAGCGGACGGGGTCGCCGGCGCTGGCGACGGATGCGTTTCATTTTGCTTCGGACATCTGGTCGACGCTGGCGGTGCTGTGCGGGCTGGGCGGGAGCTGGGTGGGAACGCGATTTGGGATTGGCTGGCTGCTGTATGCGGACCCGTTTGCGGCGGTGGTGGTTTCGCTGATGATTCTGCGCATGACGCTGCACCTGGGCCGGGAGACGGTGGGCGTGCTGATGGACGAGGTTCCGGTGGAGACGCGGCGGCGGCTGGTGCGGGAGGTGGAGCGGGTGGAAGGCGTGCTGGCCGTGGAGCAGGCGCGGGTGCGGCGCGCTGGAGCCGGCTACTTTGCCGACCTGACGCTGGCGCTGCCGCGAGGGTTTACGTTCGAGCACACCGGGGAGCTGGTGCGGGAGGCCACCGAGGCGGCGCACCGCGCGCTGCCGGAGGCGGACGTGGTGATCCACACGGTACCGCGCGAGGCCAGGACGGAGAGCGTCTTCGACCGGGTGCGGGCAGTGGCGGCGCGCAACAATGTGAGCGTGCATGAGCTGAGCGTGCAGTCGCACCATGGACGGCTGCGCGTGGAGCAGCATCTGGAGTTGGACGAGATGATGCCGTTGCTGACGGCGCACGGGTTTGTGACCGCGATGGAGGCGGAGATTCTGCGCGAGGCGCCGGAGATCGACTCGGTGCTGACGCACATTGAGAGCGAGCCGGCCACCATCGAGCAGCCGGAAGAGACGGTCGTCGAGGACCGCAAGATCGAGGCCGCACTGCGGGCAGCGGCCAGTCAGTTCAAGGAGATTGTGGATGTGCACGAGATCATCGTGGGCCGCACCAGCGATCACATCCATCTCTCCTGCCATTGCACACTGCCCGACAAACTGACGATGCGGCGCGTCCACGAGGTAATCACCGGGCTGGAGGATCGTTTCAAGCTGGAGTGCCCGGAGGTCTACCGGGTGACGATTCACCCCGAGCCGGCGACGGATAACCTGCGATAAGACGCGAGAAAGCGGGATTGGCCTTTAACTAGCGGGAGGCGGCTTTCTCTTTGAGTGCGCTTTGCACGATGTACGAAGAGCGGGTGAGGCCTTGGACGCGGGCGCGACGGTCAATCTCGGCAATCTGGCTTTCACGGGCGGTGATATTGATGCGGACGGTTCTTTCCGGCTCGCGGAGTTCGGCCAGGAAAGCTACCGCGCCCTTCATGGCAGGATCGGCTCGCAGATCGTCCAGAGTGGAGGGCTTGGGAATCGCCTCTCCGTCCTCGCGCATACCGGCAACATGGAACGCCAGAGCTTGGACAGCCATTCTGCGCGCTTCCTCCAGCGTGGACCCGGCGCTGATGCAGCCGGGAAAGTCGGGAAAGCTGACGCCGTAGTCCGAATTTTTGTCTTTGTGAAGGTAGGCGATGTATTCCATGGTCCGTTCCTTACGTGAGCTTGAGGCCAGCCTGTTTTTCGATGCTCTTGAGAGTTCCTGTGGGAACGTCTTTCTTCGGGAACGGCACCGTAACCCGGCCCGGCTTCACGGGGTGCTTGAATTGCTTGTGGCTTCCGGTCTGCGCAACCTCGAACCAGCCGTCTTGTTGGAGCCTGCGGATGACCTCCCGGCTGTTCATAGGGACGCGTCCTTACCCCTCAAGAATACACATTTCGTATACACTCATCAATGACCGGAAAAAACCAACCAAAGGAAAGCCGATGATTGCGCACAGCGAATGGAAGGGCGGGAAGATTTTCGAGGGGATTTCGGAGAGCGAGCATTCGGTGTTCTTTGACGCGGACCCCTCGCACGGGCAGGGGCCGAGCCCCATGGAGACGGTGCTGATGGCGCTGTGCGGATGCACCAGCGTGGACGTGGTTTCGATCCTGGAGAAAAAGCGGCAGCCGCTCGAAGGGCTGCGGGTGACGGCCACGGCGACGCAGGCCGGGACGGCGCCGCAGGTGTTTACGCACATCAAACTGACCTACGCGGTGAGCGGGCGTTTGAGCCGCAAGGCCGTGGAGGACGCTGTGGCGCTGTCGAAGAACAAATACTGCTCGGTCGGGCAGATGCTGGAGAAGGCGGCGGCGGTCGAGCACGAGATTGTGTTTGAGGACGGTGAGCCTGAGGCATGAAGAAGGTTCATTTTGTGAATTTTTTCCAGGTGGCGTCGCTGGTGATGCTGCTGGTGGCGGTGGCGCTGCTGGCGGCCATCGCCACGATGCACTTTGCCATTCACGGGGCGGAGGTGCAGGTGCCGGCGCTGAAAGGAATGACGGTGGCCGACGCGCGCAGCCAGACGGCGGGGCTGGGGCTGAACCTGGACGTGGACAACCGCTACTACTCGGGCGACGTGGCCGCGGGACATATTCTGACGCAGTCGCCGGCGGCGGGAACGGTGGTGCGGCGGGAGTGGCGTGTGCGGGTGGCAGAGAGCCTGGGACCGCAGAAGGTGGAAGTGCCGGACACGGTGGGCAAAGAGGAGCGGGTGGCGGCGCTGGAGTTGCGGCGCGTGGGTCTGGAGGTGGGCGTGACCGCGCGGCTGCCCTGGGGCTCGCCGCGGCGAGCGGCTGAGGGAACGGTGCTGGCGCAGGACCCGCCGGCCCACGCGCAGGGGATCGAGCGGCCCAGCATCAATCTGCTGGTGGCCGCGCCGGATGACGATGCGCCCGACGGCTTTGCGATGCCCGACCTGGTGGGCCTGCCGGTGGTGAGTGCGCAGGCTCAGTTGGCCAGGGTGGGCCTGAAATCGGCGACGCCCAGCTTTGTGGACGTGCCGGTAGGGCCAGTGGGCAGCGGAGACGCGCCGCTCAGGCCGCCGGTGGCGCCGGGCGCGGTAACGGCGCAACAGCCGCCAGCCGGCAGCCGCGTGGATCAGAGCACGATGGTGAAGCTGACGGTGGCGAAGTAGCGAAACAGTTTTCAGTTGTCAGTTGCCAGCGATCAGTTCATCGGAGAGTCAGCTCGTTTGTGGGCTGCATCCAAATAGAGACGCATGACGCCGGAGACAAAAGAACAAAACGGGGAAGCTGCCGGGGCTGTGCCCGCGGCCGGGGATTTCTCGCATGCCTGGCGGGCGCTGCGGCACAGGAACTTCCGCCTGTTTTTTGGCGGGCAGAGCATCTCGCTCGTCGGCACGTGGATGACGCGCATCGCCACGTCGTGGCTGGTGTACCGGCTGACCAAGTCGCCGCTGCTGCTGGGCACGGTGGGGTTTGCGGGGCAGATTCCCACCTTTCTGCTGGCTCCGCTGGCGGGCGTTGTGGTGGACCGCATCGACCGGCGGACGCTGCTGGTTTGGACGCAGAGCCTGGCCATGGCGCAGTCGCTGGCGCTGGCCTGGCTCACGCTTTCCCATCGCATCACCATCCCCGAAATACTGGCGCTGAGCGTGATGCAGGGCGTCATCAATTCATTCGACATGCCGGGCCGGCAGTCGTTCATGGTGAAGATGGTGGAGGATAAGGCCGACCTTTCCAATGCCATCGCCATCAACTCGTCGATGGTGAACGTGGCGCGGTTGATCGGCCCCTCGCTGGCGGGGATGCTGATTGCCGTCAGCAATGAAGGCTGGTGCTTCCTGACGGATGGCGTGAGCTACATCGCGGTGATCGCATCGCTCCTGATGATGCGCCTTCCGGCGGCGAAGGAGGAGCGCGCGGCAACGACCATGGTGGCTCAGTTGCGCGAAGGTTGGACGTATGTGGCGCACTTCGCGCCGATTCGCACTATATTGATTTTGTTTGCGCTGCTGAGCCTGATGGGCTGGCCGTTCATGGTGCTGATGCCGGTGTTTGCGGCACAAGTGCTGCACGGCGGCCCGCATACGCTGGGTTTTCTGATGGGCGCGGTGGGCGTGGGTTCGTTGGGGTCGGCGCTGGCGATGGTGATGCGGCGGAATGTGCGCGGACTGACCAGGATGATTCCCATTGCGTCGTCGGCATTTGGCGTGGGGCTGATCTGCTTTGGACTGTCCAATGTGCTGTGGCTCTCGATGCTGACGATGCTGGTGACGGGCTTCGGCATGATGCAGGGAATGGTGGCCAGCAACACCATTCTGCAGACCCTGGTGGATGAGAAGATGCGCGGGCGGGTGATGAGCTACTACACCATGGCGTTTGTGGGAATGGCGCCCTTCGGAAGCCTGCTGGCGGGCGCGCTGGCGCACGCCATTGGCGCACAGTACACGGTGATGGTGAGCGGCATTGCCTGCATTGTGGGGTCGCTCTGGTTCTGGTCACGGCTGAAGGGGATTCGCAAGGGGATGCGGCCGATTTATGAGCGGCTGGGGATTGTGCCGCTGGTGAGTATTGTGGACGAGGAAGGCGCGGAAGGGTGAGGGCGGTTCAGCAGAGTCAGATGGGTTAGCGGGGCATGAGAAGGAGAACCAAATGGGACTGAGCGAAGATCTGGAGCGGGTGGCGTTGCAGGAGCGCGAGTTGCAGTTGCCGCGCATGGACGCGCGAGTGGCGTGGGAGCTGGGCGTGCGGCTGAGGACGCTGGCGGAAGAACGCGGGCTGGCGGTGGTGGTCGATGTGCGGCGGTTCGGGCAGCCGTTGTTCTATGCGGCGCTGGAGGGCACGGCGCCTGACCATGCGGAGTGGGTGCGGCGCAAGAGCAACGTGGTGGCGCGCTTCCATCGCAGTTCCTACGCGGTTGGGCTGAAACTGAAGCCGAAGAACGAAACGCTTACCGAACAACAGGGCCTGCCGCTGGCCGACTATGCAACGCATGGCGGTTCGTTTCCGCTGACCGTGACGGGCGCGGGAGTGGTGGGCAGTGCGACCGTCTCCGGATTGCCGCAGCGCGCCGATCATGAGCTGGTGGTGGAGGCGCTGTGCGCGGTGCTGGGGCGCGATTATGCGGCGCTGCGGCTGGAGGCGGAGTAGGGCTTCTTAGCGGGCCAGCGGGCCAGCGGTCTGACGACCGTGTTAGCGCTGCTTTTTACGCAGTTCTCTCGATCAGTGCGATAAAGAAGCCGTCGGTGTGGAATGCACCCGGAAGCAGGCGCAGAGTTCCTTCGGGCGTTATGCAGCCGCGCAGCCGCTCCGCGCCGGAGGGGGTCAAGATGGCTTCGCTGAGCAGGGCGTCGATGCGAGATTCGAGCGGAATCACGCGAGCGTTGGGGGTTGCGGCGAGCACTGCGGCGACAACTTGCTCGTTTTCTTCCGGTTCCAGCGAACAGGTGGAGTAGACGACGCGGCCACCGGGGCGGACGGCGCGCAAGGCGGCCTGGAGGATGGCGCGTTGGCGTTCGGCCTGGCGGCTGAGGGCTACGAGGCTCAGTCGATGGCGAATCTCCGGGTTGCGGCCCATCGTACCAGTTCCGCTGCAAGGGACGTCGGCCAAGACCAGATCAAAAACCGAGTCCTCGGCCAGCTCGGTTGCGTTGGCCAAGCGGCACTGGACCCGGTCGCCCAGATAGGCCAATCGCTTTTGCAGCTGTTCATGGCGCGGAAAGCTGATTTCGCAGGCGAGGATGCGGGCTGCCGGATTGCGCTCGGCCAGGATGAGGGTTTTTCCGCCGGGGGCGGCGCAACAGTCGAGAAGGTCGCTCCCGCATCCGGCAAGCTCTGCGACCAGTTGCGAGCCTTCGTCCTGCAAACGCACGCGCCCTTCGAGAAAGGCGGCTGCCGAAGTGAGGTCGCCGGAGACCACTGTGCGCGCGGCGGTGAGCAGTTCGCCGGGTTCGAGGACGATGCCGGCATGGGCGAGTTCATCTTCGCCGCCGGGGCTAACGATGCGGATGGCGAGGGTGGGCTGGATCTGGCCTTGGCGGCAGATGGTGCGGGTTGCGTCGAGGCCGTAGAAGCTGACCCAGCGCTCGACCATCCAGGCGGGATGGGCTTCGGCGAGTGCCAGTTCCGCGACGGATTTTTCTGGAAGACTTCCCTCAGGGGCTAAAGCCCGCTTTGATTTTGCAGGGTTGATGTACGGGCTGAAGCCCGTACCCTTCAATCCTTCAAGTTTTTCATCGGACCGCGGAGCAGCGGCGAGTTTGCGGAGGACGGCGTTGACCATGCCGGAGGCGAAGCGGTGGCCGGCCTGTTTGGCCAGTTCCACGCTATCGTCGATGGCAGCGTACGCGGGGATGCGATCCAGGTGGAGCACTTGGAAGGCGCCGAGGCGCAGGACGATCAAAACTACGGAATCGAGCTTGCCGTAAGGGCGTGTGAGCAGGGCTTGCAGTTGGCGGTCGAGGCGGATCTGCCAGCGGAGGACGCCCAGCACCAGGGCTGTGGCCAGGTTGCGGTCGGGGGCCGAGAGAGCGTTGACGGCTTTGCCGCGAAGCAGATCGTCCGAGTGGGATTGGCCGCGCTCGACAGCCATGAGGACGGCGAAGGCGGCTTTGCGGGCGGGAGAAATGGCGGGCATTCGCCTCAACCTAACCGAACGCCGAGCCGCGCATTGGCGGCGAGTGGAGATCCGCGCAGGAATTCGGCGGCGATGAGGCGCTTTTTGCCTTCGAGCTGGAGTTCGAGGAGTTCGAGCCAGGTGTTTTCGGCGCAGGCTGCGAAGAGGCGATGATTTTCGATGCGGAGCTGGCCGGGTTCGGCGAGAGCCGATTCGGCGGAGTGCGGCGCTGCCGCGACTTCCAGGCGATGGACGATCAGCTTTTTGCCGTCGAGCGTGGTGAAGGCGCCGGGCCAGGGTTGAAAGCCGCGCCAGCGATTTTTTAGTTCGATGGCGGTGCGGGCGGCAAAATCCATGCGGCCGTCTTCGCGGTCGAGGAGCGGGGCGAAGGTGGCGAAAGAGTGGTTCTGCGGCTGGGGGTGGATGGTTCCGCCGGCGAGGCTGGAGAGGGATTCGACCATCAGCGGCGCGCCGGAGTGGGCAAGCACCTCGAAAAGTTCAACGGCGGTTTGTTCGGGGGCGATGGCGAGGGTCTGCTGGAGGAGGATGGGGCCGGTATCGAGGCCTTCTTCAAGGAGCATGGTGGTGTTGCCGGTGAAGGCGTCGCCCATGGCCACGGCCCACTGGATGGGCGCCGCGCCGCGGTATTTGGGAAGCAAGGACGCATGGAGATTGATGCAGCCGAGGCGGGGGAGGGCCAGCATCCACGTAGGAATGATGCGGCCGTAGGCAACCACGACGATGGCTTCGGGCGCAATGGCCTCAAGCCGGGCGTGGAACTCTGCGTTGGTGCGGATATTTTCAGGCTGCGTGACGGGCAGGCCGGAGGCCAGGGCGGCTTGCTTGACGGCGGGAGCGGTGAGCTGCCGGCCGCGGCCCGCGGGGCGGTCGGGTTGCGAGACGGCCAGCGCGATTTCGTGGCCCGCCGCGAGCAGCGCTTCGAGGGTGGGGACGGCGAAGCCGGGAGTGCCGCAGAAGACCAGTTTCACGGCTCTACCACTTGCCTTCACTCTGCATCTTGCGGATCTTGCGCAGGTTGAGGTTGCGCTTGAGGGCGCTCATGCGGAAGATGAACAACATGCCGTCGAGGTGGTCGATCTCATGCTGAAGGCAGCGCGAAAGCAGCTCGTCGGCGGCCTTCTCGAACCACTTGCCGCGCTCGTCCTGGGCGCGGATGCGGACTTTGGCGGCGCGCGCCACTTTCTCGCGGATATCAGGAAAGCTGAGGCAGCCTTCCTCCTCGTATTGTTTGCCCTCCTGGAAGACGATCTCGGGATTGACGAGAACCAGCTTGTCTTTGGGCTCCTTGCCCATGCTGAGGTCGATGACGGTGACGCGCTTGGAGGCGCCCACCTGCGGCGCGGCCAGGCCGACGCCCTGCGAGGCATAGGTGGTCTCGAACATGTCCGCGACTAGCTTGCGCAGTTCGGCGTTGAACTCGGTGACCGGTTCGCCGGGTTGCGAGAGCACCGCTTCGGGATATTTGACAATCTTGAGGATCATTTCTGTGTGTCAATAGCTCCGTATCTGTTCGATGTATCCCAAAAAATTTCGCTTCATTTCCAGGACCGAATCGCCGCCGAATTTTTGCTGGGCCAGCGCCGCGACGGTGAGGGCGACCATGGCTTCAGCGGCCACGCCGGCGGCCGGGACCACGCAAATGTCCGAACGCTCGTAGCTGGCGCTGGTGGGCTCGCGAGTGTCAAAGCGCACCGATTCAAGCGGCTTGCGCAGGGTCGAGATGGGCTTCAGGTAGCCGCGCACCACAATCTCTTCGCCGTTGGAGACGCCGCCCTCGATGCCCCCGGCGTTGTTCCGCGGGCGGGTGAAGCGAGTGGGGCTGGCGGTAGATTCGGCCGCGTAGTGGATGGGATCGTGGACTTGAGAGCCGAAGGACTCGGCGGCAACCACGCCGCGGCCGATCTCGACCGCCTTGACCGCCTGAATGCTCATCACCGACCAGGCCAGCAGGCCGTCGAGCCGCTCATCCCAGTTGGCGTAAGTGCCCAGGCCAGCGGGTGCGCCGTGAACCACCACTTCAAAGACGCCGCCCACGGTGTCGCCGGTGCGGGAGACTTCCTCGACCTCTTCTTTCATGCGGGCTTCGGTGGCGGGATCGACGCAACTGAGGAGGATTTCGTCCTTGGCGGCGACGGCGGCGATCTCGTCCCAAGTGGCGGCGCGGGCGAGCTCGACGCGGCCCACGCGGATGACGTGGCTGGCGACCTCGATGCCCAGCGTTCGCAGCATCAGCTTGGCGAAGGCTCCGGCGGCCACGCGGGCGGCGGACTCGCGGGCCGAGGCGCGCTCCAGCACGTAGCGGGCGTCAGGGAAGTTGTACTTGAGGGCGCCGGCCAGGTCCGCGTGTCCGGGGCGCGGCGAGGCCACCGCCTGGTGCAGGGCCGGGTCGCCGGCCTCGACGGGGAGCTTGTCTTCCCAGTTCTTCCAGTCGCGGTTGACGATTTCTATAGCAATCGGCGAGCCGATGGTCTTGCCGTGACGCACGCCGGAGAGGACGTGGGCCTTGTCGGTTTCGATCTTCATGCGCCCGCCGCGGCCGTAGCCCTGCTGGCGCCGCCACAGCTCGCGGTTGACGAAGTCGAGATCGACAGGGACGCCGGCCGGCAATCCGGAGACCAGCGCAATTAGCGCCTCCCCATGCGACTCGCCGGCAGTTGAGAAACGGATCATATTGATTTGATTGTAACGAAGATGCACGGAATAGGGATGAGGAGACAGGGAACAGCGGGTTGCTGTGCCCCCACACCGTGCATTTATCCCCGGAGCGCAGCGTTTGCTGTTCCTATTCCTTGTTCCCTGCCTTACGATGGAGCGCATGGCCTGCTTCCTCTTCAAGACCGAGCCCGATGTCTACTCCTTCGACGATTTCCTGCGGGACAAGGAGACGAACTGGGATGGCGTGACCAATCCCACTGCCGTGAAATACCTGCGCGAGATGAAGGCGGGGACGAAGTGGATCTTCTACCACACCGGCGACGAGCGCACCGCGCTGGGCACGGGAGCGGTGGTCAGCGTGGACCCCACCGATCCCAAGGTTCCCATCGTCAAGGTGAAGGTTGGTAAGCGGCTCAAGCAGCCCAAGACCCTGGCCGCCATCAAGGCCGAGCCGCTCTTTGCCGCCTCGCCGCTGGTCATCATCGGGCGGCTTTCCGTGGTTCCGCTGACCGAAGAGCAGTGGAATTGGTTTGTGGGGTGATTGAATTCCGGGCTACAATGTAGTAAGATTTCCTTGTTTCCTTGATTGAGGCGCATCATGCTGGCCAAACTGACCGTCAAAAACCAGCTCACCCTCCCCAAGGCGGTGGTCACTCGCTTCCGTGGCGTGGAGTACTTCGACGTCAGCACGGACGGCTCCGCGATCCTGCTCAAGCCATTGAGGCCGAGCCGGATAGAGGAGGTCTGGGCGCACCTGGAGAAGCTGGGCATCACCGAGCAGGACGTGAGCGACGCCGTTGCCTGGGCACGCCAGAGCGAGTGACCGCACAGCCCACGCGCCGGGTGGTATTCGATACCAATGTCGTTCTGTCCGCGTTGCTGTTTCCCGCCGGTCGCTTGGCTTGGTTGCGGGCACACTGGCGCGAAGGTGGCGCAGTGCCGTTGGTCTCCCCGGCAACAGCGCGGGAACTGATGCGGGTTCTCGGCTATCCCAAGTTCCGGCTCTCTCAGCAATACCGCATGGAACTGCTGGCAATGTACATCCCTTACTCCGAGAGCCTCGATCCAGCGGACAAATGCCCCATTGTCTGCCGCGATGCCAAGGATCAACCGTTGCTGGACCTGGCGCAAAGCGGCAATGCGAACTTTCTGGTGACGGGCGACGAGGATTTACTGGTTCTGGCTGGACAGACGACATTTCTCATCGAGACGCCGGAGGAGTACGGGCAGAGAATCTCAGGAGTGGGACAGAAGCCTTAATCCAACAGTCCGGTACCGCGCTCAAGCCCAAGGAAGTTTCCCGCGACCCGCGCCTGAAACCGAGCGCGAGCGCCCTTCAGTGGCCACAGGTGCGGACACCTCACCACGATAGTGTTGAGAATCTGGCCTCCATGTGAAGAGCACACCCATTGTGTGGTCGCTCAACATTGTGCGGTCGTTCAACGCCGCTGCAAGATCGTGAGATAGGGTTAGCTTCACGGTGGAAAGAAGCATCGGTGCGTTTCGATTCAGAATTCTCGCGTATGCGTCGATGGTGTACTCACCCGCAAGAAACGCAAAGGTGGGAGCATCTTTCGGTGGCAAGAAGTGATGATTGGACGATACGCCGTCGTCCCCTACCCGCAGACCGCTGCCGATCTTCAATTCTTTGGTTTCGCCGTACATCCAGAAATTGAAAGTCTGTGTCGATTCGCCGTTCCGCACCTTAATGTAAAGGGCTTCAATGATGTAACCGCGTTTTCCCGTTGCAAAGAGTATTGTCCGGAAAAAGACCTTCGGCTGTTCGTTTTCGTAAAGAAATCCGATGAGCATTGGCTGTGTCATGCCGAGCTTGCCGCGTCGAAACAAAGTGAGCCACGCCACCGTAACGGAAAGCAACAGGGACACCACCGAGAGGAGAAGCGGAACGAATTCCATATGCATAAATCCCCTATCGTGTGACTGCCGTGTTCATTGACTCACTCATGGCTACTTACTGTCTTCGCCCAGCCACCGCTTGGTATTCAGCAACTGCCGCTGATCCAGCGCCCACACCTTGCCGGTCAACTCATCCGGGCCTTTGCCTTCTCTTGCACATTTATCGAATTCCCCGGCTACGGCTTGCATTTTGGCGTCGAGATCGTCGAGGAAGTTGAGAACAATCGCCTCGGGGATCATGGGCAGCTTGGGAGAGCCGAACTCCAGCTTGCCGTGGTGCGACAGGATCATGTGCAGGACCAGCAGCTTCAACTTGGGCGGGAAGTTTGGCAGGCTGTCGATGGTTTTTTCTACCAGCGCCACGCCCATCTGAATGTGGCCCAGCAGGACGCCTTCCACGGTGTATTCGAAGCCGATCTCCCAGCTCAACTCGCGCACCTTGCCGATGTCGTGCAGGATCACGCCGGTGAGCAGCAGGTCGCGGTCGAGGAGCGGGTAGCTGGGCGCGACGCGGTCGGCCAGGGTGAGCAGGCTGACCACGTGCTCCAGTAGGCCGCCCAGCCAGGCGTGGTGGAGCTGCTTGGCGGCGGGAGCTTCGCGGTAGGCCTGCGCCAGCGCCGGGTCGGCCAGCAGGGTGGACAGCAGCAGCTTGAGGTCGGGGTTGGCGAGGCTGTCAACGAAACTGAGGAGCTGGCGCCAGAGGGTGGCGACGTCGTAGGTGGTGGAGGGCAGCAGGTCGGCCTTGTCCACCTCGCCGGGCGCGGCCTTGCGCAGTTGGTCGATCTTCATCTGCAGGCGGTCGTCGAAGCGCGAGGCGCTGCCGCGGGCCTTGACCACGTCGCCGCGCTCGAAGTCTTTGGCGATGCGCGGGTCTCCGGGCTCCCAAACGCGGCCTTCGAGCTGGCCGGTCTTGTCGCCCAGGATCAAGTTCAGGTAGGGCTTGTTGGTCTTGGTGGAGCGCTGCTGCTTGGCCAGGACGAGGAAGAATCCGTCGAAGGGTTTTCCTTCGTCAAAGGCGGCCAGATCGGCGATGTAGATGTCTTTCATTCTGCCAAGAAGATTAACTTGAATTGCCCCATCTTGCCAAAAAACGAAACCGGGCCTGGGATTGAGGTCCCAGGCCCGGATGGATTGTTGCTGCGGCTGCGGTGGCGCTATTGCGGTGTTTGCGGCGCAGGAGCCGGGGCGGGCGGCGGAGTCTGGGGGGCGGGCGCCGAGGGCGTGGCGCTCGAATCCTGCGCCGGGGCGGCGGGTTTTTGCGCAGGGGCCTTGGGCTTCTTGTTCTTGTCGGTCAGGCGGGTTTTTTCGCCGGTGGTGGTGATGGATTTCTTTTTCTTCTTGCTGGTATCGCCGGCGAGGCCCAGCGGACTGGCCTGGGTCTGGCGGTCGGCTACTTCGGCGGCGTCGGGCGAGGCAGGCGCAATCTTGTCCGGCTGCGATCCCTTGGCCTTGGGCTGCTTAGGCTGTTTGGCGCGATCGCTGAAGCGGGTTTTCTGCGTTGGCTTGGGCTTTGTTTCGAGGGGATTCACCGGCTCCTCGGCGCCATTCGCGGCTTGCTGCGTTGCGCCCGCGTCCTCGACCCTGGTCTCGGACGCATTGGGAAGCGTCTTGGAGGGCGCCTGGCCGTAGCGAATCTTTTCCTTCTTGCCGGGCTTCATGCTGGCCGGCGTGGCCCCCTTGGCGTTCTTCTTTTTGTCCGGCGCCGGCGCGGCGGCTGGCTCAGGAGCGGCGGCTGTCGCGGCCTGCGGCGATTTCTGCCGGAACGTGCGGGTCGACTCGCGGAAGCGGACGCGCTCAATCTTCTTCTTTTTCTTGGGGGCCGGCGGGGTATAGGCGCTGTAGATCGGCTTGGTCTGTTTGGAGCTGGCGCCGGTGTCGGTAAAGCCCGGCTTGATGTCGATGTAGGAATCCTCGCGCATCTTGGTCAGATAGTCGCGCATGGCCGGCTCCATCCGGGCCATGTAGTACGCTTCCTCGGCCTGCTGCTCAACATCCTTGAACTCCGGAACGCCGCCGGGGACGTGTTGCTCCACTTTGAGGATGACGAGGCCCTGCTTGGTGCGGATGGGATCGGTGTACTGGCCCGCCTTGAGCGCGAAGGTCCGATCTTCAAGCACCTTGGCCAGGGTGCCGCGGCGGAACTGGCCCAGATCGCCACCCTCGGCGGCGGTGGGGCCGTCGCTGAAGGTTTTTGCCAACTGGCTGAAGTCGCCGCCGGCGTGGAGTTTGGCCTCAATGTCGTCGGCCTTGGCCTTGGCTGCCGCCAGTGTTGCCGGATCGTCGGGCTGAGCGCCCGCGGCGGGGGCGGCAGCGGAGACGAGGATCTCGCTCAGGCGCACACTCTCCGGCTGGGCGTACTCCTGCTTGTGCTGCTCAAAGTAGCGCTTCACCTCGCCGGGCGTGAACTGAACCTTGCGGCCCACCTGGTCGCGCATCACCAACTGGGTGATGATGCCGTTGCGGATGTTGGCCTTGAAGTCCTCGAACGAGACGCCCTGTTCCTTGGCCGCCTTTTCCAGGTCCTCCAGCGTTTCCATGTTGTATTGCTTGCGGATCTCGTTCAGCTTCTGGATGAGCTCGGTTTCGCCGTTGATGCCCAGTTCCTTGCCTTTGGAGAGCCAGAGCTGCTGGTCGATGAGGTTGCGCAGCAGGTCCCTGCGGGCCTCGGAGGTCTCCTGCATGGTGGCGCCGTGCTGGCGCGCCTCGTTGTCCAGTTCCCTCTGCGCGCGGTCGTAGTCGGAGCGCGTGATGATCTGGTCGTTGATGCGGGCGATGATCTCCTCGACCGCAGTGCCGCCGTAGGGGCTCGCCGGCGCGGCCGGACGCGTTTGCGCCGGAGTGGAGCTTGCGAGCAGCAACGTGCCGAACACGAACGCCGCGGGAGTGCGAAAAAGATTCAGGGTCATAGGGTCAGGACATGGCCGGCGGCGACGAATCCCCGCCTGCTCCATAGACGCCATTGTAAATGCCTGGGCAGCAGGAAGGCGATTCCGGGCGCGAATCGGGCGAAATGCCCGACGAAAGAGGCTCATTCCGGCGGGTCATAGCTCGACAGATTGGAGAGGGAAAACCTGTTTTCGAAAAAAGCGGGTGTGCGGGCGTGGATGTTGCTGCGCAAACGCCCGTGCCTGGGCCGGCCAAAATGTTTGAAAATGCGTCAAAAAGGACCGATTTTGGGTTGTTTTTGGCCGCTTTTTGCGTAGAAACAGGGGTCGATTTGGCTACCGTTAGAGCAGGGAGCAGGGATCGGGGAACAGGGGCAGGGGGCAGGGGATCGGGCGGGGATCGGTGCCAAGTGTTCCAAGAAACGCCGCTGCTCTCTCGCGGAGTCGACGGGCCAGGGCCGGTCTCCTGCTCAAAGGCGAGACCTGGGGCATCCGGCGCTTGTACGGGAAACCTGGGATGCGGGCCACGCCTCCGGGCAATCATTTAGACTTTCAGTCGAGAACGGAAGGATCGTTGGAGCGTATGCCGGAGCTTCAGTTCAAAGGGAAAGAGTTCGTCTACAACTACCATTTGACCGTGCCATTCCGCCCGCTTTTGCCGGACGCGGGCAAGTCCGTGGGCAAGCCGTCGCTCAATGGCAACCTCATCATCCACGGCGACAACCTGCACGCGCTCAAGGCGCTGCTGCCCATGTACGCGGGCAAGGTGGACTGCATCTTCATTGACCCGCCGTACAACACCGGGAAGGAAAGCTGGCGCTACAACGATAACGTCAACAGTCCGATGATGAGAGAGTGGCTTTCCACAAATCCGGTCAACGGTGAGGACATGCTACGCCACGATAAGTGGTGTGCCATGATGCTTCCGAGGCTCTCGCTTCTATATGAATTATTGGCGGAGCATGGGATCATTTTTGTGACAATCGACGACAACGAACTTTATCATCTTAGGCTCCTGATGGACGAGAAATTCGGAGATGCCAACTGGGTTGGCACGATTGTATGGAAGAATGTTACCGACAACAATCCGACAAACATCGCCATCGAACATGAGTACATTGTGTGCTTTGCTAAGAGCAAGAGCCTCATAGAGAAGGAATGGAAGTCCAAGGTTTCTGATGTCAAAGAGGTCTTGATCAAAGTTGGCAGAGAGTTGATCGAAGCGAACCAAGATGATGATGCATTAAGATCGGCATACACCAAGTGGTTTCGAGAGCATAAGCCCCAGTTGTGGCCTCTTGACCGATATAAGTACATTGACCGAAATGGAATCTACACAGGAAGCCAAAGCGTCCACAACCCCGGAAGAGAGGGGTATCGGTACGATGTGCCGCATGAAGTCACTGGAAGGCCTTGTAAAGAGCCTCTGATGGGCTACAGGTTTCCTTGGGAGACTATGAAGGGGCTACTTGAGCAGAAGAAGATTCTCTTCGGTGACGACGAGAATAAGATCGTTGAGCTAAAGGTCTATGCGCACGAATTTGAAGACAAACTTCCAAGCGTGATCAACCTAGATGGTCGCGTGGGCTCATATGAGCTTAGAGAGATTTTTCCGGAAAAGACAAAGGTGTTTGACAATCCAAAGCCATCACAGCTACTAAAGCAGCTATTCTCCTTCACCGTACGCCAAGATGGTTTGGTTCTTGATTCTTTTGCAGGTTCCGGCACGACTGGCCATGCGATTCTGAGCCTGAATGTTGAGGACCAAGGGACGCGCCGATTCATTCTTGTTGAGGGAGAAGACTATGCGGACGACTTGACGAGAGAGCGCGTACACCGAGTGGTTTCTGGTGTGGCAAATGCTGCGGACGAGGCCCTGAAACACGGGCTAGGCGGGAGCTTCACGTATTGTTCGTTAGGAGAGGCTCTAGACGTGGATAAGATTCTCACCGGCGAAACATTGCCCGATTATCTTTCTGTTGGCGCGTGGCTGTTTCATACGGCCACCGGCGAAGCCTTTGATGCGGCCAAGGCAAAGCCGAAGAACTGGTACCTGGGCGAGAGTGCGGCCTATCACGTTTGGCTTGTCTACCGCCCGGAGTTGGATTTTCTGAAATCCGCTGACGCGGCGCTAACTCTGGCTCTTGCAGAAAAGATTGCAAAGGCCAAACCCGCTGGAAAGAAGCATCTGGTTTTTGCTCCGGCAAAGTATGTGCCCAACAGCAAGCTGTTGCCAATGGGCGTGGAATATGCGCCGCTGCCGTTCGCCCTTTACCGGATTGAGAAGGGCTGACGCAGATGGAACTGAAGCCCTATCAACAGGATGTTCTGGACAGTTTCGACCTCTACCTTGAGCAACTGGTTACGTTCCGGGCGAAGGCTGAGAAGACGCGCGCGCTTGCGCTCGAAAATCCAGAAGTAGATGTGCCGATTCCCGACTTTCCCAAACTGGCCTGGGACTCGTTGCGCAACAAGGGTGTGCTCCCGCTCTCCCGCAGGAGCTATCCGTACGTCTCGCGCAAGGATGGGATTGGGAACGATGTGCCGAGCGTGTGCCTGAAGATTCCGACGGGCGGCGGCAAGACGCTGCTGGGCGCGTATTCGGTTTCGCGGATCATGGGCAATTATCTCAAGAGCAATCGGGGCTTTGTGCTGTGGATTGTGCCGAATGAGGCAATCTATGCGCAGACGAAACGGCAACTGACGAACCGCGAAAGCCCGATCCGGCAGATTCTGGACCGCGCGGCGGCGGGGCGGGTGAAGATTCTGGAGAAAGACGACCCGCTGAACGTGCTGGAGACGGAGAGCCACCTTTGCGTGATGCTGCTGATGCTGCAATCGGCGGCTCGCGTGACCAAGGAGACGCTTCGGCTCTTCCGCGACCGTGGCAACGTGCATGGGTTCTTTCCGGCTGGAGACGATATTCAGCGGCACTGGGAGTTGATTGGGCGGATTCCGAACCTGGATTGCTATGGGCGGAAAGACACGATGGGCGCGACTGCCAAGGATAGCCTGGGCAACGTGATGCGGCTGCTGCGGCCGGTGGTGGTGATGGACGAGGGGCACAAGGGTTACACCAATATTGCTCTGGATACGATCAACGGCTTCAATCCGTCGTTTGTGCTGGAACTCTCCGCGACGCCGAAAGAGAATGCGAACTGGCTGGTGGATGTGCGCGGAGCTGCGTTGCAAGCGGCGGAGATGATCAAGCTGCCGATCAATGTGAAGGTGAGGGCCGGCGACGACTGGAAAGACTGCCTGCGGGAGAGTTTCGACAAGTTGAACGCCTTGCAGGGGCAAGCGGATAAGTTGCGGGCCAACAGCTTGCGGTATATCCGTCCGATCCTGCTGGTGCAGGTGGAGCGCACCGGCAAGGAACAGCGGGACGCAAAGATGATCCATGCCGAGGATGCGCGGGAGTTTCTCCTGTCGCTGGGGCTGGACCAAGCGGAGATTGCCGTGAAGACGGCTGAGACCAATGAGTTGGACAAGCCGGAAAACGCCAATCTGCTGAGCCCAGCGTGCCGCGTACGGGCGATTATCACCAAGAGCGCCTTGCAGGAGGGCTGGGATTGTCCGTTTGCCTATGTGCTATGCACGTTGGCGACGAATCGGAATTTAAATGCGCTGACCCAGCTTGTGGGGCGGATTCTGCGGCAGCCGGAAGCGGCTTTTGCCCCCGATGAGTTTTTGGCGCTGAATGAGTGCTATATCTTTTGCCACCATGCCGACACAAAGGATGTGGTGGATAGCGTCAAGAAGGGTCTGGAAGAGGACGGCATGGCGGACCTTGCCGGGAAGTTGAGGTTGAGCGAGAACGGCTCGAACGGCAAAGAGTTGAAGAGGAAGCTGGCGCGGCGGGAAAAGTTCCGGACGCTGAAGATATTTCTGCCGATGGTGAATTGGGTGGGAGACAAGGATTCGCGCCAACTGGACTATGAGCAGGACGTTTTGTACCGGCTGAATTGGGATGAATTGAATCTTCAACCGCTGGTGGAGAGGCTTTCGAATGCTCCGGCGGCGGCGGAGAGCCATTTGGTTCGGTTGGGGATCGGGGCGGGCGAGAAGTGGTTTGAGCAGAGCGGACTGAAAGGCATGGTTGAGGCTTCGAGTTTCGATGCCGTTTATGCGACGCGGTTGATGGTGGATGTATTGCCGAATCCGTGGGTGGCGCGCGGGGTGGTTGGGGAACTGCTCGAAGCGCTGCGAGAGCGCGGGTGGAGCGATGAAAAGCTGGGCGGAGCGTCTGGCTACATTCTGGAGGAACTGCGGAAATGGCTGGTGGCGGAACGCGACCGGCTGGCGGAGGCGCAATTCTTCGAGGATGTGGCGGAGGAGCGGATTCAATTCAGGTTGCGGGCGGATCGGACGTTATGGGAGTTGCCCAAGGAAATGGAGACGGACCGGCCAGTAAAGGCGCGGCAATTGGTGAGGAGGTCGTCTGGCGGCCCGATTGAGAAGAGCATCTTTGCACCGGTGTATGAGGAGGACTTTGACGGCAAGAGAAATGAGCCTGACTTTGCCTGCTATCTGGACGAGCAAGCAGCACTGGAGTGGTGGCATCGGAATGTAGCCAAGGGCGGGAATTACCACCTTCAGGGTTGGAGAAAGAATCGGGTCTATCCGGATTTCATCTTCGGGCTCCAGCGGTCTGGAAAGAAACGGCGCATCCTGGTTTGGGAGACGAAGGGCGATCAGCTAGAAGGGAACCTCGACAGCGAGTACAAGCGGAAGCTGCTGGATGCGATGTCGAAATGCTTCAAGGACGAGGATGTTGTGCGGGCAGGAGATTTGGAACTCGTCGGAATAGATGGAACAAGCGTCACCTGCGAGATGGTGCTGATGAGCGACTGTAAGACGCGACTGCAGAGCACGCTGGCCGGGGTTTGAACGCGGATTCGCCGCGCGGATTGATTTCTAAAAACTTGCGGATGGGATGGCGGCACGACTGAAGCCCCACCCCATCGACGAAGACCTGTCGATGGGGACCCCGGTGAAGTCGTGCCCTTTCAAAGCTGCGTCTTTCGGCCCCTGCCGGCAAAGGCCTTCCCTCCGGGGCTAAAGCCCGCATCGATTCTGTTGGCTTTATGCGGGGGTTGAAACCCCCTTCTTCCACCCCAACGACAAGGACCCGTCGCTGGGGACCCCGGCCTCCCTCCGGATTGAGGTTTCCCACCCTAAATCACCCCAGCGAGCAAAAATCGCTCGCCGGGGACCCCGATGCCGCAACAACAAGTACGCGGCGAAGGTGGGGCACCCGGCACCCGGCACCCGGCGATTGTGGAGGCGATTTGCGTAGAATTAAGGTCGTTTTCTCTACCTTTGAATCAGTTGTCAGTTGTCAATGGTCAGTTGTCAGTGCTCAGAGGTCAGGAGGGAATGGACGATGCGGGAGAAAGAACGAAGGCTGGCGCGGATGAGGCTGGATGTCGAGATGCGGTCTTATCGTCATGCGGGGAGGGCGAAGAATCCGACCAATGGACTGCTGCGGGCGGTACGGCAGGCGCTGCGTGTTCCGTTGGCGGAGATCGCGGAGAAGATGGGGGTGAACCGTTCGGTGATTTGGGACCTGGAGTCGGGGGAGCGTAAAAACACGATCAGTTTGAGGTCGTTGTCGCGCATGGCGGATGCGATGGGGTGCAAGGTGGTGTACGGGATTGTGCCGAAGGGCGGCAAGAAGCTGGAGGAGCTTGCGGAGGAGCGGCTGTGGGCGAGCGTGCTGGGGGGAACGGCAGGGGTCAGGGGTCAGCTAGTCAGCGGGTCAGCTAGTACTTTGGCTGTGTAATTTGGTAATTGCTCCTGGACAAGTGCGGGCGCGGACGCCCGCACGACAGCCGGTCTGGAGACCGGCGCTACATTCCTTGCATTACACAATCACGCGGCCTCGGTACTAGTTGGCAGGTCAGCAAGTCAGCGAGTTGGCGGGGTTGGCGCAGGCGCCTGAGATTACAGGGCAAGTGGTGTGCAGGCGGTTTGCAGAGAATTGGGCGGTTTTCCGGTACGCTGGGAGCAGACAAACGGGAAAAGAGAAGAGCGTAGAACGGAGGGCAGGAGAGAGCCTTCCTGATCTTGCAAGGGCCATCTCCGCGGCGCGCGTGCGCAGGGGAGACGAGAGGCAGCGGATTCTTAGAGGTCTTGAGAGACGATTCTAACAATGCGTTTTCGGGGCGATTCCGGAGCGGGATCGCCGCACATGCTCCTTTTCTGCGGGCGCGAGGGTTCGTGGAGCGTTGGCCGGGAATGGCGGAAAGATGGCGGTAGCAGATCAGGCGTTGAAAACAGACAATGCGCGCAGGAAAACAGGCAGCACAACCACAAAGAGGAAACGTGTACGGGCTGCAAGGAGTCGGGATGGCGGAAAGGCGGCGCGCAAGGACGGCGTAGAGCGGCTGCGACAGGCGGCGGACAGGCGGGTGGGCAAGAACTCGGAGGAGCTGGCCGATCTGCTGACGAAGAAGGCTCTCGACGGACACCTGGCGAGCACCAAGGTGCTGGTTGGGCTTGCGGGGGCCAAAAAGCCAATCCCGGAGCCGGTGAAGAAGCGGAGCGGGCCGACTGCGGCGGAGCTGTTGATGGCGGATATCAAACAGCATGGACAATGGAAGTGGGAAGAGGAGGAAGGCTCGGCGGAGACGGGCGTTGGAGGCGTGGAAGCGGAAGGGTGAAGGAGGGATTAGCCGCCCCAGGAAGCAAAGGATAGCTTCCTGGGGCTTCCGGCAACGATGGGGAAACTTTGGGGTGCAAGGGCGTTTGCGGGGACTGATCCTTAGAGGCTGCTTTTCAGTTGTCGGGTTCTTCTGGATGAGCACATTGGGCTGTTGGCGTCAGTTGAATTTGCAAACCACTCCTGCAGAGGCGGAATTCCCTTTCGACCCTGGACCCGCCCGAGATATGATATGCTCCTAACGTTTCGCCAAGTTGGGTCCAATTCACTGCGCTGCGGGGACTTATGGAAATCGGCAAAGCTGTCGCACTATCCATCGCTAACATCCGCAAGGAGGGGCTGACCGACATATTTCCTCGCCCGTACGAAGTCGATCTGCTGAAAAGTGCCTTGTTCACCGCTAAGGTCTCGGCTGAAGTCGAAAAGCGAATCAAAAGCAACAACCTACAAAGTCTCGGAGTTCACCCGATCCAGCACGTTCTTTATCCTAAAAAAGAACCCTTTGATTTTCGCCGCGCGGCACTGATGCAACCTCTTGACACAATCGTCCACCTAGCTCTGGTGCTATCCATCGCAGACGATATTGAGCGATTCCGATCTCCGCTCCGTGAAAAGCGTGTTTTCTCATATCGCTTCCACCCGAAAGACGGGTACTTGTTCAACTCCTACTACCACTACACCGCCTTCGACGCCTTCGCGCAAAAAAAGACGAAGAGCAACCGAGTGAATGTGCTTGTAAAATGCGATATTGCCAATTTCTACGACAGGATCAACCTACACCGTCTGGAATCGACGCTTCTGTCTCTGAAGATAGACAAGGCACGAGTAAGCCTGATTAATCAACTAATGCTTTTCTGGGCCAACCGCGATTCTTATGGAATTCCGATCGGCGGAAATGCGAGCCGCATCCTTGCAGAGGCCGCTCTGATTTCGGTGGACGACTTCCTAATATCAAACAAGGTAGTCTTCGCGCGGTATGTTGACGACTTCAGGTTTTTCGCTCCTGACACGAAAACCGCGCACTCGTGGCTCGCGTCGTTTGCGGAGCGCCTGTTCCTTGAGGGCTTGACAATCAACTCCTCGAAGACCGTGATCGAAGACGTCTCTAAACGAGTCAGTGGCGCCAAGTCCGAGGAGCCGTCACCTGTACCAACGAGAGTGAAGGCCAATACAGCCGCAAGAATGATTGTCGGATACACCGGGACAGTTCCAACGAAGTTTCGAAAAATCTCGCCGGGAGAGCGTGAGAAGTTGAAGGACGAGGACCTTGCAGCTCTGATTGCGGAACTTGAGAAACAAGTCGTTCTCTTGCCGAACGATATCAAACGAATGCTGAGGGTGTTGGTCGCCAAGGACGCCTTTAGTGAACTGTCGATTATGCCCAAAATTCTGGAGAGATTTCCCCAATTCTCGCCATTAGTTGTGGACCTGGCGATAAAAGAGGCCGACAACATCCCGACCGTCACGCGCACCGTCCTGAAGAACTATTTCAACGACGTGATCCTCGACGCAGAGCGCATTCCAGAATACATTCTCATATCCAGCGTCCTACTTCTCGGCACCAACGGATACAAGTCGGAAGAAACAATCCTAGCACTATTTAGAAACCTCAAGAGAAACGCCGGTTCGTACATCGGTAGATCGATCCTGGACTCGCTTCTTGGAGACGCCAATCGGAGTCAAGTCATCGAGATTCGTCAATTCTTCAACAGGGCCGATTCATGGGAGAAACGAGCGATCATTCGACTTGTTCACCAGCATCTGCCCGAAGAAGAGACGAGGCCGTGGCTGAAGAACATTAAGGGACATCTGGAATCCGATTTATTCGCGGTTGAAACCATCGAGCCGACTAAGAAGACGAAATAGGACTTCTTCAGAGCGTTGCGTGAGTGATAAATCCCGGTTCGGGCTCCGCCCTCGGCGGGTGCCACTCAACATATCTTCTACATCTCTCCAAGTAATGCAACAGAGCGCCCCATGTATATATTTCTCAAACTGGGATCGAAATAGCCACCACTCCCAACCCTCCAGAGAAAGTCTCCGTTGACGCTAAATCGCCAATACGCTCATCGAGCAGTGATCGGTAACGGCAGGTCGGCTTGTGGCGAGCGTTTTATTCACCCATCGCCGATTGCGGTCGTGCGGAGGGAGCAGGGGCCTTCAGGCCCCTGAGCAGAGTGCCTGTATATCCGGCCTTTAGGCCCGGGCCTTACTTCCCCCGTAGGTGGAGAGGCATGGGGTCCAACGGGCCGCGGCCAGCGGAGCTGAACGGATACGCTTCCGGTGTCGCTACAAGCGCCCTCCGCACCGGGTTCTCCTCGATATACCATACACAGCTCATGAACTTCTCTTCGCTCATGATCTGGCTCTCGTTGAAGCTGCGCATCCACACATCGTGCTTGCTCTTGAAGCGGAAGGAGAAGCCGCCCTTGATGAACTGCACGGCCTTTTCCAGCGAAACCTCCGGAGCGGGCGTAATCAGAGCGTGAAAATGGTCCGGCATGATAACGAAGGCATGCAAGAGAAACTTCTCTTGGCTGCGATAGTCGAGAATGGTTTGCTCCAGCAATCCCGCCGTGGCCGTGACCTGAAAAAGGCTGCGTCGTCCGGCCGTCACAGCGGTAACCAGATACGTCCGGGTTTCTTGGGGCGCTAGCCGCATCTCGCCAGCATAAACGAAAGGCCCGTGGCTAAAGCCACATTTATTTAATCCAGTATTCAGGGGGCTGAAGCCCCCTGCTCCCTCCGGTACTTTTCATGGCCTGAAGCCCCCTGCTCCCTCCGGTACTTTTCATGGCCTGAAGGCCCCTGCTCCCTCCGTCACTGGAGGCAATCCCGATTTTGTACTTCCGTCTGTAGAGCGCTATCTGGAAAACCCGCTCGACTCGATCATCTTCACAGCCAAGCGCAGCCTGAGGGAGCGGTGGAGGCAAATCACTTCGGAAGGGAAAAGGGGAACGGCCCTCTCCTCCCGCTACCGGAACCCCCCGCCCGCCGTCAAAGACCGCAGTGCTATACTTTAGGTCTAAGACTGCCGTTTCAGGCCCTTTCCGTGCCTCTGCCGCGCCGCAGTCCGGAGGTTTTTCCCGCCCATGACTCCCCGCGCCCGCCGCGCACTGTTCACCGTCGTTCTCTTCTTCACCGTCTGCGCCGTTGCGGGCAGCTTCCTGCAGCGCCGGGTGGGGGCCCAGTCCTCGGCCGACGAAAGCCAACTGCGCGACAGCCTCAAGTCATTCAGCAACGTCTACGCGCTGGTGGAGCAGAACTACGCCGAGCCGATCGCCGGCGACAAGGCCGACGCGGTCATCTACGACGGGGCGATTCCAGGGATGCTGAGGGTGCTGGACCCGCACTCGAATTTTTACGATCCCAAGGCCTACGCCAGGTTGCGCGAGGAGCAGCACGGCCGCTACTACGGCGTGGGCATGGTGATCCAGCAGCAGCTCAACAAGGTGTACGTGATTACGCCCTACGAGAATACGCCCTCGTTCCGGGCCGGCATCCATCCCGGCGACATCATTTCCGCGGTGGACGGCAAGAGCGCCGAGGGCATGACCTCGGACCAGGTGGCCAAGGCGCTCAAGGGTCCCAAGGGCACGCACGTGCAGGTGAGCATGATCCGCGAGGGCCAGCCCAAGCCACTGGTCTTTGACCTGGTGCGCGACGAGATTCCGCACCCCTCGGTGGATCTGAAGTACGAGATTCGCCCCGGCGTGGGCTACATCCACCTGACGCAGTTTCAGGAGGACACTGCCCAGGATGTCATCAAGTCCATTGACGGCTTCGGCAACCTGAAGGGGCTGGTGCTGGACCTGCGCGGCAATCCCGGCGGGCTGCTCAGCCAGGCAGTGGAAGTCTGCGACCACCTGCTGGCCAAGGGACAGACGATTGTTTCGCAGCGCGGGCGCGCCTATCCGGACCAGAACTATACGGCCACGCACGGCAACGACGGCAAGACCTTCCCCATCGTGGTGCTGGTGAACCGCAATACGGCTTCGGCGGCGGAGATTGTGAGCGGCGCGTTGCAGGACCACGACCGCGCGCTGATTGTGGGCGAAGCCACGTTTGGCAAGGGGCTGGTGCAGACGGTCTACGATCTGGCCGACCACACGATGGGGCTGGCGCTGACCACGTATCACTACTACACGCCGTCGGGGCGGCTGATCCAGCGCAACTACGAGGGCGTTTCGCTGTACGACTACTATTACAACCACGCCGGGGCGCTGCCCCCCGACACGACCAACCGGGAGGTCAAGCTGACCGACGCGGGCCGCACGGTCTATGGCGGCGGCGGCATTACGCCGGACGAGAAGATCGAGAGCCCCAAGAGCAACCACTTCCAGGACTCGCTGCTATATAAGGATGTGTTCTTCCACTTCGCGCCGGTTTACCTGGCCAACCGCTCGGTGGACAAGAATTTCCAGGTGGACGACGCGGTGCTGGGCGAATTCAAGAAGTACCTGACCAGCCAGAATATCCCGTGGACCCAGGCCGATCTGAACGGGGTTAGCGACTGGCTGAAGATCAGCATCAAGGACAAGATCGTCACCATCCAGTTCGGGCAGTTGCAGGGATTGCGCACACTGGCCGACTGGGACCCGGAGATCCAGAAGGCGATGACGTTTCTGCCCGAGGCACAGGCGCTGGAAGACCATGCGCGCAAGGTGCTGACGGCGAAGGCGATGGCGCGGAACGCGGGGAACCAGGGCGCGCCTGTGCAGCCTTAACCTCGCGCAGTAGCTGCCGCTCATCAAGAGCAAGCAGAAACCCTTCGCTTACGGCTCGTCGTTATAGACCCCAATCTGCAGTTTGCCGCCTTCGGTTAGCCTGGCGCGGAACATGCCGGGCGTGTTGAAGCTCCAGGCTAACTTCCCATCTGGGGTGATGGCGATGAGGCCGCCGTCGCCATGCAGGGACTCCAACTCTTTGTGGATGACCTGGTCTGCGGCTTGCTGGAGGGTCATGCCCTTGAAGTACACCAGATTGCAGACTTCGCGGGCCACGCCGAGGCGGATGAAATATTCGCCGGTGCCGGTGGCGGAGACGGCGCAGGACTGGTTGGAGGCGTAGGTGCCGGCGCCGATGATGGGCGAGTCGCCGACGCGGCCCCACTGCTTGCCCTGCGTGCCGCCGGTGGATGTTCCGGCGGCGATGTTGCCCTTGCGGTCGAGGGCGACCACGCCCACGGTGCCGTACTTGTGCGCGCCGGGAGCGTCGATTTCAGCCACAGTCACGGACGGCGGAGGCGGCGCGCCGGCGGGACGCGGTGGGATGGGGCGGCCTTCTTTCTGCAGTTGCCGTACCAGCGACTGCCAGCGGCGTTCGGTGAAAAAGAAGCTGGGGTCTACCTGCTCCAGACCGACACTGGCGGCAAAGGCATCTGCTCCGGCGCCGATGAGCATCACGTGCAGCGACTTCTCCATCACCGCGCGGGCCAGGCTGATGGGATGGCGGGTGCGGGTTACGCCGGCTACCGCGCCTGCCTTCAGGTTGGAGCCGTCCATGATGGCCGCGTCCAGCTCGTTCTTGCCCTCGGCGGTGAAGACCGCGCCGCGGCCGGCGTTGAAGAGCGGATCGTCCTCGAGGATCTGGATGGCGGCTTCGATGGCGTCGAGGGCCGAGCCGCCTTTTTCGAGGACCTTCGCGCCGGCCTCAGTGGCCTGGGTGATCGAGGCGCGATAGGCCGCCTCGATTTCAGGCTTCATGGTGGCGCGCTCGATGACGCCCGCGCCGCCGTGGACCACGATGGCCCAGTGGTGTGCTGCCGGCTGCGGGGCCTGGGCCGTGGCGGCGAGTGCGGCCACCGCAAGGGCCGCCCCGATGAAGATTCTTCCGATCTTTTGCACGCGTGTCTCCTCGTTCTTCTCATGGTATAACTCATCCGTTCCTGCGCTGTCCTCGCGCAACCGGCGCAGGACGACTTGGCGGATGCGGGCCGGACAGTGCAAAATGCTTGAGTTCAGTAAATCCCGCATTCGTTTGCACTTTGCGGATGTCAGGGCCGGCATCCGCGAGCGGAAGCGCAATAATATGGTGCAGAATCCAGGTAACATGGAGGTCACTCTTGAAACTGAACTACGGAACGCTGGCATTGGCCACTGTCTTCGTGCTGGTCTTTATAAAGTTCACTTGGGAGCTTCCCTGGACAGTTCCGCGAATCGCCGGACTCGCCATTGCAATCCCGGCTTTCGTGCTGTTCGTTCTCGCCCGCATTCAACTGGGACGGGCCTTCAGTGTGCGGGCCAAGGCAAGCACGCTGGTGACCACCGGCCTCTATTCCCGCATCCGCAATCCGATCTACGTCTTTGGCGGCCTGATGATAGCGGGAATCATGATCTGGGCAGATAGGCCCTGGCTGTTGCTTGGCTTCGCCGTTCTGATTCCTTTGCAGGTTTATCGAAGCCGGAAAGAGGGGCGGGTGCTGGAGGAGACATTCGGCGCATCCTATCTGGATTACAAACGACAGACGTGGTTCTGATCCGGTTTTGGATTCAAGGGATGGATCGAGCGTTCATTCGAGGCGCCCATAACGCATTTTGAGGAAGACGCGATGCATTCTGTCTGGTTTGGCGAGTTTCTGGGCACGCTGGTTCTGGTGCTGTTGGGCAACGGCGTGAATGCCGGCGTGACGCTGCGCAGGTCGTATGCGGCGGACTCAGGCTGGATCGTGATCACCGCCGGCTGGGCAATGGCCGTGCTGTGCGGAGTGCTGGTGGCGCAGGCCTTTGGCAGCCCCGGAGCCAACCTGAATCCGGCCATTACGCTGGCCGTCGCGGTGATCGGCGGAAATTATTCGCAGGTGCTGAGTTTCTGGTCGGCGCAGTTGCTGGGGGCGATGGGCGGCGCGGCACTGATGGCGCTGCACTATGCCCCGCACTGGGCGCTCACGCCGGGTCCCGTCGACAAGCTGGGCGTCTTCTGCACCAACGGGGCGGTGCGCAGCCCACTGGCGAACTTATTCAGCGAGGTCCTGGGTACGGCGGTGCTGGTGGTGGTGGCGGGGGCGATCTTCTCGCACGGAGTCGCGGCGAACGGGACTGGGTTGGGTTTGGGCGCTGGACTGGGGCCGTGGCTGGTGGCCTGCCTGGTGTGGGGCATTGGCCTCTCGCTGGGCGGGACCACGGGGTACGCCATCAACCCGGCGCGCGACCTGGGTCCGCGGCTGGTTCATGCGCTGCTGCCGATTCCCGGCAAGGGCGGCTCGAACTGGCGCTATGCGCCGATTCCCATCGTGGGGCCTCTGCTGGGCGCGGCGCTGGCCGGGCTGCTGCTGCGCTATGCGCATCTGTAACGCTATCGACACCCACCCTTTCGCCAGAAGGCGGCGAAAGGATAGGGCACGGGTGCTTTCGATTCACAGGCCGGGGAAGAAATCCAAATTACTCCAGACACGAGGCGACGACCGCCAGCGCGGCGATGGCCGCCGTCTCGGCGCGCAGAATGCGCGGGCCCAGCGATGCGGCGCGCCAGCCGTTGGCGTCGAAGAGCGCTTCTTCCTCGGGCGCCCATCCGCCCTCGGGACCGATGGCAATCTCCAGCGTGGGCATCTCCGTTTGCGCCGCGGCCATGGCTTCTTCCAGCGCGAGACGCAGGGTGGTGGTGCGTTCCTGCTCGGCGAGGACAATGTATGTAGACCCTGAAGCGGGGCGCGTGGCCGCGGACGCAGCCCGCACGCGTGTGGACAGGGGCTCCGGTTCGTAGATGACCGGCACGTCGGAGCGCCGCGCTTGCTGCGCCGCTTCGTGCGCGATGCGCCGCCATCGCTCCGCGCGCTTCCCGGCGGCCTGGGCCAGGCGCTTCTCGGTCCGCCGCGCGATGACCGGGGCGATTGCGGCAACGCCCAGTTCGGTGGCCTTCTCAATGGCCCACTCCATGCGATCGAATTTGTAGACGGCAACCACCAGCGTGACGGGCAACGCGGGATCGGCCTGGAGTTCGGCGATCAGGTTGAAGCGAATTTCATTGGGAGTGGCGGCGGCGACCTCGGCGTGGAAAACGTGGCCGCCCGCGACTACATCCGCCTCCATGCCGGGCTGGGCGCGCAGCACGCGCGCCATGTGTTCGGCCTGCGCGCCAACGATGGTGGCGGTGGCCTCGTCCCAATGTTCGGCAATCCAGCGGCGGCGGGTCATCTGCTCTCCAGAACGCTCTCAGCTCTCTGAAGTCTATATTATCCGCATAAACACTGAGGGGGACGCTGAATGCGCCCCCCTCGCGTGTTGCCTTTTTTCGGTTGGATGTTCCGCTACTTCTTCTTTGCGGCCTTTTTTGCGGCCTTCTTCGCGGGTGCCTTCTTGGCTGCTTTCTTGGTTGCCATTTGCCTATTCTCCCTTTCGATGGGTTGCATCGATTCTGCAATAGTTAAATTGCAGTTGATGAATGTATAGATTCACGCATCAACACTGTCAAGAAAAAAACGACATGATGGTGGAAAAAGTAGCAACAATTTTTTCAGCGCGGAATTGAGGATCGGCTTGCGGCTCAGATATTGGAGTGGGATTTAAGCGACGCGAGCGCCAGGCCGAGGATGAAATCGTGTCCGCAGTGCGCGAAGATTCCGGGACGCAGAGCGCGGCGCTCGAGCGCGAGCAGGCTGAAGAACACGCCGAATACGCCCAGCAAAAACATGCCGCGCGCTCCCTGGTTGGCATGTGCGCAGCCGAATATCGACGCGGACAACAGTACGCCCGCCAGCACATTTCCTCTCGCCCACGCCGTGAACTGGCGCTGAAGGTAACCGCGGAAGGCGATCTCCTCGGCGAAGCCGACGACAAGACAGAACAGCGCCCAGGCGGCAATCTCCTCGCCGTTGGAGGGCGCCAGTTGCGCGATCCCCCGCAAGACTCGCTGTTGTGAGGGATCGGGCGAAAGCGGCTGGCCGGCCGCGTTTGCCGGCAACTGATGCGTAATGACTGTTTCAACGCTGGACCAGGCAAGAGCGCACATGCACAGCAAAATCATGGAGCCGGCCCAGAACAGCAGCGCGCAGACCAGGTCCGCCGCAATGGATCGGAAGCTGAACGAGAATGAGCCGAGCAGCGAACGAATGGAAGTTTTTCTCAGGCGCAATCCGAAAACGATCCATCCGAGCATGGCCAATTCCAGGGCGGCCGTCAAGCCATAGGCCGCGAGCCGGTTGAGCGGCGCATGCTCGACGGAGGACCGCGAGGCTCCGTGGATGGAGAGCGCAAGAATGGCCGCCACCAGCACGATGGTGTGCCAGGCAGGGGCGACCGCGAGCGGCGCGGCTGGCTCAACCGGCAGCGATGGCGGCGTTGGATCGATCTTGTCCGGCTCCACGATCAGGTTTCCTCTGCGATGAATAGTAGACGAGCGATGGGCAAACGAGAAAGGCTGCATCGAAATGGTTACTGCGGAGAACCGGGACAGCTTGAAGCGTCAGTCCGTCAGCACTCGATGATGTTCAGAGCAAGGCCGGCCAGGCTGGTCTCCTTGTAGCGGGATTGCATGTCGAGGCCGGTGAGGTACATGGTGCGGATGACTTGGTCGAGGGAGACCTTGTGGGCTTCTTGCTCGTTGAGCGCGATGCGCGAGGCTTGCACGGCTTTGGCCGCGCCCATGGCGTTGCGCTCGATGCAGGGAATCTGCACCAGGCCGCCGATGGGGTCGCAGGTCATGCCCAGGTTGTGCTCCATGGCGATTTCGGCGGCGTGCTCCACTTGTCCGTTGCTGCCGCCGAGCGCGGCGGTGAGCCCGCCGGCGGCCATGGAGCAGGCCACGCCCACCTCGCCCTGGCAGCCCACTTCCGCGCCGCTGATGGAGGCGTTCTCCTTATATAGGATGCCGATGGCGGCCGAGGTGAGAAAAAAGCGCAGCAGGCCTTCGTGGTCGGCGCCGGGCGTGAAGCGATCGTAATAGTGAGCCACGGCGGGAACCACGCCGGCAGCGCCGTTGGTGGGCGCGGTCACCACGCGTCCGCCGGCGGCGTTCTCTTCATTGACCGCCATGGCGTAGACCGTGATCCAGTCGAGCGGGGCCAGCGGATCGCCGCGAAGCCCATCGGCTTCTTTCTCGCGCAAACGCTCGGCGAGGCGGCGCGCCCGGCGGCGGACCTGCAAGCCGCCGGGCAGAATGCCTTCCGCCGCGATGCCGCGCTGGACGCAGGCCTGCATGGCTTGCCAGATATGCTCGATGCCTTCGCGGACGACCTCGAGGGGCGCGCGGTCTGAATCGCGCGGAACCAAAGCGCACTCGTTCTCCAGCATGAGCTGGCTGATGGAGAGCTCGTTGGCATGGGCCGTGGCCAGCAGCTCCGCGGCGTTGTGAAAGGGAAACGGAAGGTTTGGCTGCTGCTTTTGCGTGGACGCGTCAACGGCATCTTCGGTGATGAATCCGCCGCCTATCGAAAAGAAGGTGCGCTCGTCGAGCACGGCGCCAGCCGCGTCAAAGGCCTTGAGGCGGAGTCCGTTGGGATGCTGGATGCGCGCGCCGGGCGGAAACATTTGGGCGCGCTGGAAGAGGAGGTCGCTGGATTCTTGAAAGGGGATGGACCGGAGTCCGGCGAGATGGATGCGGCTGGCCGCGCGTATTTCTCTGACCGTTGCCTCGATGGCCGCGGGATCGATCGAGGCCGGCTCGTTGCCCGCCAACCCCAACAGGACAGCCCGGTCGGTGGCGTGGCCCAGGCCGGTGAGGGCCAGCGAGCCGAACAGCTCCGCCTGCACGCGGTGGACTTGTTCGAGCAGGCCGCGGGCCGCGAGTTCCCGCGCAAAGCGGCAGGCCGCGCGCATGGGGCCCATGGTATGCGAACTCGAAGGGCCGACGCCGATCTTGTAGAGGTCGAAGAGACTCGTGGTCACGGAAGAGATTGTAGCGTGGAAGCGGTGATTCGGGCTTGCCGATGACAAGATTGATGGCCGTCACACGCTTCGATTGTTCACGGTGGTAGACTTCATGCTACTTTCCTCTATGCTCTTCAAAGCCCTCAGCGCGGCTGTCTACGGCATCGACGCCAACCTCATTGACGTGGAGGTGGACTATAGCGGCGTGGTTGCGGAGAAGGACACCTTCCACACCGTGGGCCTGCCGGACGCAGCGGTGCGCGAGAGCCGCGACCGTGTACGCGCGGCCATCAAGAACTCCGGCTACCTGATTCCGCCCACGTTTATCACCATCAACCTGGCGCCGGCCGACATGAAAAAGGAGGGCGCGGGCTTCGACCTGCCCATCGCCGTAGGCATTCTGGGTGCCTATGGGGCGCTGCGGACCGACGACCTGAGCCGCTTCCTGCTGGTGGGCGAACTGGGCCTGGACGGCGGCGTGCGCTCGGTGCCGGGTATGTTGCCGATTGCCATCCTGGCGCGCGAGAAAGGCATTCCCAACCTGATTCTGCCCGCGGCCAACGCCGCCGAGGCCGCTGTGGTGGAGGGCGTGAACGTTTACCCGGTGTCGTCATTGCTGGATGTGCTGGACCTGCTCAACAGCGCGGTTGTGGGCGTGATCCAGCGCGAACCCTACCGCGTGTCCACCGAGGCGCTGCTGGGCGAGCTGCAACACTTCACCGTGGACTTCAAGGACGTGCGCGGGCAGCAGACGGCCAAGCGCGCCCTCGAGGTGGCCGCGGCCGGCAGCCATAACATTCTGATGATCGGGCCGCCCGGCTCGGGAAAAACCATGCTGGCCAAGCGGCTGCCGTCGATCCTGGCTCCGCTGACCTTTGAAGAAGCTCTGGAAACCACGAAGATTCACTCCGTGGCCGGGGTGCTGGATGCGGCGGCTGGCCTCGTGACTCAGCGGCCGTTCCGCTCGCCCCACCACACCATCTCCGACGCCGGGCTGATCGGCGGCGGCATCATCCCCCGCCCGGGCGAGGTCTCGCTGGCCCACAACGGGCTGTTATTTCTGGACGAACTGCCGGAGTTTCCGCGCAACGTGCTGGAGGTGTTGCGCCAGCCCCTCGAGGATCACACGGTGACCATTGCGCGGGCCTCCATGTCGCTGAGCTTTCCGGCGCGCTTCATGCTGGCGGCGGCCATGAACCCGTGCCCCTGCGGGTTTTTCAACGACAAGTCGCGGGAGTGCATGTGCACGCCGCCGATGATCCAGCGCTACGTGGCCAAGATCTCCGGGCCGCTGCTTGACCGCATCGATATTCACATCGAGGTTCCGGCGGTGAAATATAAGGAGCTACGCGGCGGTGCGGCGGCCGAGGGATCGGCCGAGATTCGCGGCCGGGTAATGGCCGCCCGCGAGCGGCAGCGGCAACGGTTCCGCAAGTTCGGCGAGAAAATCTACTCCAACGCGCAGATGACCACCCGCCAGATACGCGCCTACTGCGAGTTGGGCGCCGATGCCGAACGGTTGCTTGAGCGGGCTATGCAGCAGCAGGGCCTGACCGCCCGCGCCCACGACCGCATCCTCAAGGTAGCCCGCACCATCGCCGATCTGGAAGGCGCCGAGAGTCTGACCGTGGCTCACCTGGCCGAGGCCATCCAATACCGGACGCTGGACCGGAGCTACTGGGCGTGAAAAACAGTGGTCAGTAGTCAGTGATCAGTGGTCCGGGAATTGTCTGCCAGTCTGCTTAGCCACCCACGCTTCAATCCATTGCCCAATCTGAAGGCCGCTGCGCGATGGAGCCGGTCGCATCCTTCAGAGTGTCGATGCTCAAGCCGCTAACTGACCACTGTCTACTGTTCACTGACCACTGGCGGAGGTAACCAGGCAGGTTCCCAGGGGCGGCGCGCGGGGGGTTACAGGGCAGCGGGGCGGCCGCCGGGGGCGGAGAATCTTCCTCACGGTTCATGTTTTATCTGATTGATTTTAAATATTTTCTATGCACGGCTCCGAAACCGGTCCCAAGCAGGACCGGGGGCGTGAAAAACCCGGAAAAAACAGTTGACCCGGCGAACGACTCAGTATACATTCAGAGATACTATCCATAAGGGCGGATTGCAGAGCAATCTTGCACAGTCTAGCTGTTGTTTCCCGCATCATATTTGAGCTTAGGCTCATCCATTGATGCCCCCGGTGCGTTTCGACCTCCGCCGGGAATGGGAATGTGGGCACATGGATTCCCAAGGCGGCAATGCGGTTCGCGGATACGGCATAAAGCCTGTTCCATGGTGTGCGAATGTGCGTCAGGATGTTGAACTGTAGACACGGTTCGCGCGTCTAAACCTTGGGAGCGGCAATTTGGGGCAGCCCTGGATAGTGTTGGCTTCCCTGCTGCACCGGCGGCGCCAAGCGAGTTCCGGCCGGGCAGGAAATCAAGAAGGAGAGATTCGTCATGCGTTCCGATTTGGTATTTGGGGCACTTTCTCATGTGTCCAATCGCTACCAGCTCTGTCAACTGGCCAGCAAGGCAACCCGGAAGCTGCACAAGCCGAATACACGGCTGCAAGACACGGCCAATGAGGTCTTTGCCCGCTTCCAAACCACCAATCCTGGATCGGGGGCGCCCGTAGCGGAGCCCGCGGCCCAGCCGGTTGAACGGCGCCGCGCCGCCTGAGTGCGTCTCCCGAAGGGTATAGTTGAATCAGGCATCGGTTTCAAGGCAGCTTCCTCAGGAAGGCGGCTGCTCTTTTCCGGCGTTTCGATATTTCACTTGAATTCAGGAGATGCTTGAAGCCCGGCACGCGCCGGCAGCTTCTTGGAACTACCACCCGGTCCTCCCCTGGAGCACTTCCCCCTCTCGTATCCCTTCACACCCATCCCACCCTATCGCAGGTAAACATGACCATCGCTGAACTCAAAGAGAAGAACATCACCGAACTGAGCCGCATTGCGCGCACCCTGGAGATCCAGGGCACCAGCGGCCTTCGCAAACAGGATCTGATCTTCAAGATTCTTCAGGCACAAAGCGAAAAGGAAGGGCATATTTTTGCCGAGGGAGTGCTGGAGATTCTGCCCGACGGCTACGGCTTCCTCCGCTCTCCCGACTACAACTATCTGCCCGGCCCGGACGACATCTACGTCTCGCCGTCGCAGATCCGCAAGTTCGACCTGAAGACCGGGGACTCGATCAGCGGCAACGTGCGGCCGCCCCACGAGGGCGAGAAGTACTTCGCGCTGGTGAAGATCGAGGCCATCAACTTCGAGTCGCCGGAGGAGACGCGCAACAAGATTCTCTTCGACAACCTGACCCCGCTCTATCCTCAGGAACGGATCAAGATGGAGACGGTGCGGGAGGGCATCAGCGGCCGGGTGATGGACCTGCTGACGCCGGTGGGCAAGGGCCAGCGCGGATTGATCGTCGCTCCGCCCCGCACCGGCAAGACCATGCTCTTGCAGTCGATCGCCAACTCGGTGTCGACCAACCACCCCGAGGTGGTGCTGATCGTGCTGCTGATCGACGAGCGTCCCGAGGAAGTGACGGACATGCAGCGCTCGGTGAAGGGCGAGGTGATCAGTTCCACCTTCGACGAGCCGGCGACCCGCCACGTGCAGGTGGCCGAGATGGTGATCGAAAAGGCCAAGCGGCTGGTGGAGCACAAGCGCGACGTGGTGATTCTGCTGGATTCGATCACCCGCCTGGCGCGCGCTTACAACACCATCGTGCCTCCGTCGGGCAAGGTGCTGTCGGGCGGCGTGGATTCGAACGCGCTACAGCGGCCCAAGCGCTTCTTCGGCGCGGCCAGGAATATCGAAGAGGGCGGCTCGCTGACGATTATCTCCACCGCGCTGGTCGATACAGGCTCGCGCATGGACGAGGTCATCTTCGAGGAGTTCAAGGGCACCGGCAATATGGAAATCATCCTGGACCGCAAGCTGGTGGACAAGCGCGTCTTCCCGGCCATCGACATCCAGCGCTCCGGCACCCGCAAGGAAGAGTTGCTCATCCCCAAGGAGGATTTGCAACGCATCTTCATTCTGCGCAGGGTGCTGAATCCGCTGTCGCCGGTGGAGGCCATGGAACTGCTGATTACCCGCCTGGAAAAGGTGCGCAACAACGCGGAGTTCCTGGCTAACATGAACCAGTTGTAAGGCGGTTCCCCCGGCGACTGGTTTTCACCGCCAGGGGAACTCGTCCAAAAGGTAAAAGAGCGGAAGCTCCCTTCCCCGATTCGCCGTCCGCTGGTAAGATAAGGAAGTCGTGGGGCTGTAGCTCAGCTGGGAGAGCGCCTCGTTCGCAACGAGGAGGCCAGCGGTTCGATCCCGCTCAGCTCCACCATCCCTAACCGGCGAGAACCTCCAAATACATCTGCCGACAGAACCGTGTGGGAGCGTCTTTGCGCTCCTTCAGGATGGGGATTTGAAGCTTCCTGTGAGCGCCGGAGGAGACGCCAATCCGGCGCGCGGCGAAGGAGCGCAAGATCGGATGAACCAGAAGGCTTTTGCGTCAAAGCTGTACTACGGTTCTTGCTGCTTCGTGCTGTTTTTTATAGCCGCGGCAGCTTCGTTCAACGGTTACTACGACAAGTGGCATTTTCGCGAGGCAGGCACAAGCGCATCGATGCAAGGAGCCAGTTTCGATGCAATGGTGGATGGCGCGGCCGCGCGGCCGTTTGTGTACCGGCAACTGCTTCCTATGCTGGCCAACTGGATCGACCGGCGGGTTCCGGAACAAACCAAAGACCGGCTCTTCGCAGCCAAGGACCCTGGCGGGGCGCCGCTTAGGGAACGCCTTTTCAGCTCGCCGGTTGCACAAAGCCGGGCGTACTTCCTGCGTTACTGGATCGTCTATGCCGCGGTATTCCTGTTTGCATGGATTTCGGTCTATGCGATGTACCTGTTATGCAAGTCAGTGGGGTACGCTCCCGCAACGGCTGCTCTTTCCGCGATTATCATGGTTCTGCTCATGCCCTATTTCATGTCCGGGGGAGGGTATCTTTACGATTATCCGGAGTTGGCGTTTTTTGCGCTGGCGGCGTGGATGGCGCTCAATTTCGATTGGTGGTGGATGATCCCGGTGGCGGCGCTGGCTGCCTGGAACAAGGAATCCTTCCTGCTATTCATCCCGGCGCTCTATCCGCTCCTGCGCCGGCGGAGTTCCCGGATCGATGCGTCGATCGGGACTGGGGTCCTCGGATTGATCTGCGCCGCGGTCTATTGTGTGCTCCGGTCGCACTTTCAGCACAATCCCGGTGGAACCGTCGCGGTGCACCTCATGGAGCAAATTCAGACCATACCTCATCCGTTAAATATGTTTTCTCCGGAAACGACGTACGGCATGACCTTGATTCGGAGTTTCAATCCTCTGTCGCTGGCCTTGATCGCATGGACGCTGTGGCGCGGATGGCGCTCTCTGCCGCGGGCGATTCAGCGTCACGCACAGATTGCCGCGGTCATCAATTTCCCGTTGTATTTCCTCTTTTGCAACCCTGGCGAATTGCGGGATTTTAGCCTTCTCTACATCACATTCCTCCTGCTGCTGGCGGCAAATCTGACCGAGTGGGCCGGCGGCCCTACGACTGCAACCCAGCTATCGGGGTAGAACTGCCGTGCCGGGCGCAGGGATGGGATCTTGCCGTTGAGTTTCGATTCGCTCACGGGCGACTGTATACTTGTGGGGTCCCGGACAATTCACTGGCCAACTTGTTGAGCTTCAATTGCCTTGATGGGCCGGAACACTCCGTGGCCGGCTCTGCCTGCATGGGCCGGCGTTTCCCGGCCATCGGCCAGCGATCCCCAGACGAGGTGAGCGGTTGCCCCAATCCATCTCCAAGCCCATCTCCCAGCCGGAAACTCCCGTTGCAGCGCAGGCGCCGCTCTGCGTCGATCTGGACGGCACGCTGGTCAAGTCCGATACGCTGGTAGATTCCTTGTTGGTGCTCTTGCGCACCCGTCCGGCGCTGGTGTTCAAGCTGCCCGGCCGTCTTCTTCACGGCAAGGCGGCGTTCAAGGCAACCGTCACCGAATCCATCTCCCTCGATGTTGCGCACTTGCCCTACAACCACGTACTGCTCCGCTTTCTTCAGCAGGAGCACGCCCAGGGCCGCACAATCTTTCTGGTGACGGGCGCGGACTCGGCGCTTGCAAGCCGTGTTGCCGCCCATCTGGGTATCTTCAGCGGGGTATTGGGCTCGGACGGCACGACTAACCTGACTGGAAACAAGAAGCTCGATAGCCTGCGCGGTTGCCTGGGCTCCGGCGCATTCGACTACATTGGCAACGGCACGCCCGATTTGCCGCTGCTGGCCCACGCCAACGCGGCCATGGTGGCCAATCCGAGCCTGGGGTTGCGGATGAGGCTCCGGGCTCGCGGCATACGGCCGGCGAAGGAGTTTTTAGAGCGCGGCCCGTTTCTGCAATCCGTGCTGAAAGCCGCGCGCCCGCACCAGTGGGCCAAGAATCTGCTCATCTTTGTGCCGCTGCTTCTGTCCCATGCATTGAGCGCGGGCAAACTGCTGACGGCGCTGGCGGCCTTCTGCTGCTTCTCGCTCACCGCTTCTGCGGCGTACATCGTGAACGATCTGCTGGACATCGAGGCCGACCGCCGTCATCCTCGCAAGCGCCTGCGGCCCTTTGCCTCGGGCGATCTCGCCCCCATCACCGGAATCTGCATCGCGGCGGCGTTTCTGCTGGTGGGACTGGTGGGCGGGCAGTTGCTTCCGGGCGGCTTCCATGGCTGGCTGCTCGTCTACCTGGCCACGACGCTGGCGTACTCCTGGTATCTGAAGCGGATTGCGCTGGTGGATGTGCTGGTGCTCTCCGGCCTGTATATCCTGCGCCTCTTGGCGGGCAGCGCCGCAACCCAGACGCCCATCTCCCACTGGCTGGCCGGCTTCTCGATGTTTCTGTTTCTTTCCCTGGCCATCGCCAAGCGCTTTGCGGAGCTGGAGAACCTGCGCGCCAGCAATGCGGCGCCGGCGAACGGGCGCGGCTACCTGTTGGCGGATTTGGCGCAGATGCGCAGCTTCGGCACCGCCGGCGCCTATGCCGCGGTGGTGGTTTTCGCCATCTATATCAGCGGACTCGACGTGGTGAAGCTCTACCGCCAACCGGGCTGGCTGTGGCTGATTGTGCCGCTGATGATCCTGTGGCTCAACCGGGTGTGGCTGCTGGCCTCGCGCGGCGAACTCGATGAGGACCCGGTGGCCTTTGCGCTCACCGACCGGATGAGCCAACTGATCGGCGTGGCGGTGGTCGTCATCGCCTGGCTGGCGCTCTAGAGCGCGGAAGAAGTCTTGCTATCACTGCCTGCAATCTGCTATCATTGATGGCAGATAACGAAGGAGTGAAGCTTCATGCCTGCCGTCACCGTTCGCAACCTTCCCGAAGAAACCCATCGCGCGCTCAAGTTGCGCGCCGCACACAACGGGCGCAGCACCGAGGCCGAGATTCGCCATATCCTCCAGGAGTCTGTTTCGCCGAAACCTAGGCTTAAAATCGGCTCGGAACTTGCCGCCTTTGGGCGCCGCTATGGCGGCATCGAACTCAACTACAAGCGCGATCGCAGGCCAATCGAACCGGCAGAATTTGAATGATCGTTCTCGACACCAACGTGATCTCGGAACCGTTGAAGCCGCGCGCCGATCCGGCTGTGATTCGATGGCTGGACGCGCAGGACCCGGAGACGCTGTACCTCACCGCAATAAATCTCGCGGAAGTCCTGATCGGTATCACGCTTCTGCCCGTGAGCAAGCGAAAGCGCGGCATGGAACTGGCCATGCGCTCGTTGCAAACCAGGCTCTTTGCGGGCCGCTTTCTTTCCTTCGACCGGGAAGCGGCGATTGCTTTCGCTCTTTTAGGCAGCCGCGCGGCAGCGAAGGGCTATTCCATCTCCGTGGCCGACTGCCAGATTGCCGCCATTGCCGCCGTGCGCGGATTCACCGTCGCCACGCGCGACACCGCGCCGTTCCTCGCCGCCGGTGTGCCCATCATCAACCCGTGGGAGAGCTGAACAAAAGGCGTTTCCAGCCGTCTATCTTCTTTGATCGTTGCCCATACGCTATTGAGCCATTCAGCGACCCGGAACCGTTCTAGTGCTGAGATTGTGTGATTTGGTAATTATTCCAGAACAAATGCGGGCGTGGACGCCCGCGCAACAGCCGGTCTGGAGACCGGCGCTACATTCCAGAGATTACACAATCACACGGTCTAGGTACTAGCTGCTTCTGGCCGGCTTCGATCGAATACGCGGGGTGGCCGAACCAGGAGGCCTCTCGGGGTTACGCTCGCTGAATTGATCGTGCAGCACCACATTGAGCAGCGACTTATAGACCCGGATGCGGCCGTTGTATTCGATGAGGCCGAGCTTGCGAAAGCGATTCATGAAGAAGCTGACGCGGGACCGGGTGGTGCCGATCATTTCCGCCAGCGTCTCCTGCGAGATAGGAGGAACCAGGTGCTCCCCTTCTCCCGGCTCACCAAATTCAGCCAACAACAGGAGAATCCTCGCCAAACGCTTTTCGCTGGAGTTGAAAAGCTGATCGACAAGATCGGCCTGGGTGCGCATGCTCCGGACCAGCAGGAATTTCAGGTACATTTCGGAGAGGGAATGCTCCTCGTGCATCACGCGGATCATCTCTCCCCTCTCTATCCTGAGCGCTGTACAAGGGGTAATGGCACTGGCAGTTGCCATATGCAGCGCGCCCACGCTCGCCAGCGACTCCTCTCCAACGAATTCCCCGGCGGGGAGAAGCGCGATGGTGGCCTCTTTCCCGTCTGCCGAAACGACGGTGAGTTTTGCGCGGCCTGTCTGAAGATAGAAGATGGAGTCAGCCGAACTTCCCTGCGAAAAGAAGACCTGCTTGGGCTTCAATTGGACGATTCTTCGTCCAACGCCTGCCGTTGCCAGAAAGGTGGCGAGGTCAAAGGTCATGCTTTTCACCTCGAGAGAGAAAATTGATGGACCGGCTGAATTTTACTCGCTTAGTCTTGCGGTATTTTGTACGGTTTCTGACATAGCCAGAAATATCTTTGTACGTTTTCTGACATAATCCGAACTTTGTCAGGCATCGTGAGCTTGGCGGATGCCGATTATGATAAGGTTTTGTCTGAAAGTGAGGATTCCTTGCGCACGAGCGGCTTTAAGAACACTCTTTTGAAGGCTCTGGACGGAGACATCATTGCGCGCCTTCGTTTGCAGCCGGTCAAATTCGAGCTGAAACACGAAATCGAAATCCCTGGCAACCTGATCGACCGTCTCTATTTTCTCGAAGACGGGATGGCGTCAATGACGACAACGTTCAAGGATGGATCTCAGGTCGAGGTAGGGATGTTCGGTTATGAGTCGGTCATCGGCGTCTCAGCTCTCATGGGAACAAAAAAGAGCCTGAATCGCGTCTACACCCAGATTGCCGGCGATGGCTATAGCTGCCACGTGGAGGACGCGAGAAGAGAGTTTCGCCTTGGCGGCGACTTTCAGTTTCTGGCTCTGCGCTATGTTCAGGCGCAACTCGTTCAGGCAATGCAATCCGCCGGATGCAATGCGAAACACAGCTTCGAACAGCGGCTCGCCCGCTGGCTGCTCCTCTGTGCGGACCGCGCGCACATCGACACGTTCAAGATTTCGCATGAGTTTCTCGCCGATATGCTCGGGGGCCGCCGTCCCACTATTTCTACGGCAGCCGGGATTCTCAAGCGAAAAGGACTTATCGAATACACCCGCGGAGAAATCCGCATTCTCGACGTCCCTGGGCTCACGAAGGCCTCTTGCGAGTGCTATCCGATCATCAAGGATTACCTCGACAATTACACCAAGTTCGACACCGCAATCACTGAATAGCCGCTTCACCCGCCGCAGCCGCGAATGTGGACCGGGAATTCAGCAAAGCAGGAAGCGGGTTGGTTGCAACGGCGGAGTTTTCATTGCCGTTGGTCCGTAGTGCTGAGATTGTGTGATTTGGTAATTATTCCAGAACAAATGCGGGCGTGGACGCCCGCGCAACAGCCGGTCTGGAGACCGGCGCTACATTCCAGAGATTACACAATCACACGGTCTAGGTACTAGCTTCATGCCTCTAACGGCGTTCAGGGCAGGGTTAATAACACTCTCAGTCCACAGCACTGCTAGTTGAACAAATCCTTCATCTTCTCCAGCAGGCTGGGGGAGGTGGGTTTGTTGTCGACTGTGATCGACTCGGCCAGCTTGTTGACCAGTTCGCGCTGGGCGCGGGAGAGTTTTCTGGGAATCTGCACCAGCACCTTCACAATCAGGTCGCCGCGGCCTTTGTCGTTCAGGTAAGGGACGCCGCGCCCGCGGACGCGCAACTCGCGGCCGCTCTGCGTGCCCTCGGGAACCTTGAGGGTTACCGGGCCGTCGATGCCGGGAATCTCAAACTCGTCGCCCAGCGCTGCCTGCGGAAAACTGATGGGAATGACGCAGTGCAGGTCGTTGCCCTTGCGCTCGAAGAGATCGTGAGGCCGGACGGAGAGCACGATAAAGAGGTCGCCCCTGGGACCGCCGGAGCGGCCCGCGTCGCCTTCGCCGGCGTAGCGGATGCGGGTTCCATTCTCGACGCCTGCCGGCACCTTGACGTTGAGTTTGAATTCGGAGTTGACGCGCGTCTGGCCGCGGCAGGTTTGGCAGGGATCGCCGATGACGGAGCCTGTGCCGCCGCAGGCGCCGCAGGCGCGGGCCACGGAAAAGAATCCCTGCTGGTAACGGACCTGGCCCCGGCCCTGGCATTGCCCGCAGGTGCTGGGACCGCGTCCGGAGGCGCTGCCGCGGCCGTGGCAGGCGGCGCAAGTCTCAAGGCGGCGGATTTTGACCTCGGTCTCGGAGCCGAAGACGGCGGCCTCGAAGTCCAGGCCCAAATCGAAGCGCAGGTCGTCGCCGCGCTTCTGGCGGGAGGCGCGCGGCGAGCCGCCGCCCACGTTGAACATCTCGCCGAAAAGATCGCCGAAGATGTCGCCGATGTCCACGCCGCCGGCGAAAGGGCCTCCGCCGAAGCCCGAGCCGTGCCCGTTCAGGCCGGCATGGCCGTAGCGGTCGTAGGCGGCGCGTTTGTCCGGGTCGCTCAGCACCTGGTAGGCCTCGCTGGCCTCTTTGAACTTTTCTTCGGCGGCGTGGATGCCGGGGTTGCGGTCAGGGTGGTGCTTGAGCGCCAGCTTGCGATAGGCGCTCTTCAACTCCTGGTCGCTGGCCTCAGGCGAGACGCCGAGGATCTCGTAGTAGTCTGCTTTGCTCACTCTTGAACTCATTCGCTTGTCTGTTTCGGGTTGGAGACCACGCGCACCATGGCCGGGCGCAGGAGCCGCTCGCGCAGCCGGTAGCCGCGGCGAATCTCTTCGGCCACGTGCTGGTCGGGCAGGTCGTCGCGCTCCACCAGGCCAATCGCCTCGTGCAGGCGGGGATCGAACGCCTCGCCCACGGTGGCAACCGGAGTGACCTGCAACTGGCGCAGGATTTCTTCCATTTGTTTCACGATCAGCTCGACGCCGGAGCGCAACTGCTCAGCCGAGCCGGCGGAATCGAGCGCCAGCGCGAAGTTGTCCAGCACGGGCAAGAACTGCTCGACCACGCTGCCGGTGGCATAGTCGCGAAACTCGATCCGCTCGCGCTCGGCGCGCTTGCGGGCGTTCTCGAACTCTGCCTGCATCCGGGCCAGGCGGTCCAGCAACTGGTCCCGCTCGGCCTTCAACTGATCGAACTCCACCCGGCTTACGGGCTCCGCGCCACTCACGGGAGCTTCTGTGCTCGCCGGCGGCGGCGCCGGTTCGGCGAGTGTTTCTTCCGTCGCGGCAGGCGCGGGCTCCCCCGGTTCCAACAAGGGCAACTCTGTTTCCTGTTCTGGCATAATTCTATGCATTCTCCGAAAAATCAACGGTACCTGATTCCATGATAATTTGCGCGCGGGCCGCGGCTCTCAACGCGGGTTGCGGGCGCTCACTTCAAGATTGCCGGCAGCCGCCGGTCTAGTTCTTGAAAAACTCCTGGCCTGCGGGGACTTCCCAATTAGCAGGAACCTCTAAGATGCGCTCGGAGAGCCGGGCAATGTAGCGCACCGCCTGGATCATCTCCTGATATTGGATGCGCGTGGGCGCAATGACGGCGACGGTGCCCAGATTGGCGCCGCCCAGCCGGGCCGGTGCGCCGATGAGCACCAGGTCCTGCATGGCGGGCGAAGCGTCGTCCAGGCCCACCACCACGCGCACCTCCTGCTGACGGCCGTCTACGTAGGCGGTGAGCAGCTCCACCAGCCGCTGCTTGGCCTCCAGGGCCAGCAGCATCTGGCGCAGGCGCTCGCGGTCCAGTTCGGCGGTGATCAGGTTGGCCATTCCGTCCACAAAGATGGCGGGCCCGGCCTCATCGCCGGCCAAAGCGCCTTTGCGGCAGAGTTCCTCCACCGAGGCCAGCATCTGGTGGTAGGCGGCGCGGTCCGCCTCCACGCGCCGGGCCACCTCGGCGCGAATGCGCTCGATGGGCCAGCCGCGAAAGTTCTCGTTCAGGTAGCGCGCGGCGGTCTCCAGCTCCACGTGCCCCAGGTCGCGGTCCAGGGTGAGCACGCGGTCCTGCACCGCGCCGGCCTGGGTCACCAGCACCGCCAGCACGCGGCCCGTGGAGAGGCGGGAAAAGTGAATGTGCTCCAGCACCTGGCCCGCGGTGGAGCTGGCCAGGGCCACGCCGAGACCGCTGGAGATGAGCGCCAAAACGTGCGAGGTGCGCTCCAGGTACTCATGGGAGCTGGCCACGCCGGTGAAGCTGTCCTCGATCTGCCCGCGGCGGGCTTCACTCAAAGGCGAAGAACTCAAATTGGATGCGCCTTGCGGCATGGGACCGGCCGTCTGCGCGCCGGCGGTCATGCGGCCCAGTTGCGTACCCGGCTGAGTGATCTGCTCCACGTAGTAGCGGAAGGCCGCGGCTGTGGGAACCCGGCCCGCTGAGGTGTGCGGCTGCTCCAGCAGGCCCGCTTCGCCCAGCGTGGCCATCACGTTGCGCACGGTGGCGGAACTCAGGCCCTCCCGGTCGGCAAAGCTGTGCGCAACCGCCTGCGAGGCTACGGGCTCGCCGGTAGCGATGTACTGCTCGATGATCGCCGTAAGCACCAGCCGCTCCCGCGGACTGACGCGCGCATCGGTCATCTTCCCTGCTCTCCGTCCTGGCTGCCGCACGGCCATGATGGCCGTTTCCAGCCCCCGCCCGGACCGGTTAAAGGCGCATTAAGCGCTTATCTTTCTAATGCTTACGCCGGGAAAAAGTATAAAGTAGTCCGCTTATATTTTAGGCAGCGGCGATGGGCACTGTCAATTCGCATAGCCACACCACAGGCCAATCGCATGAATGCTGTTCGTTTCTAAAGATGGTTCCTTCCAGTGTCGAAATGGGGCAGCAACCGCAGTCTTCCCGGAGGGAAGAGATGAAAATAGCCCAGGCTGGAGTCCGCCGCGGCGGACTCCAGCCTGGGACAGCATTCCGATCATGTATTTGTGCCCCGTAGGGCCACACCGGGGCTTTTCATCGACGATGTACCGCGTTCATGCAATTGCCTTGCGGCTGCACCCTCAGGCCTCAGGCTGTTAGATTTTGAAGAGGGCGTGCCGATCTCAACTGCCGTGGCTGTTACCTGGACCGGGATACGGGACCGGGATGCGGAACCGGGATGCGCACCGCAAGGAAGAGAGCCATGTTCCACACCACAGAAGACATTCGCATCCAATGGACCAAAGTCGTTCTACCGCCCGTGTTTCTTGAGGAAGAATACCCGGTCAGCGAAGCCGCCTCGGCGACGATCTTCGACGCCCGTACTGAGATTGTGGAGATTCTCAACCGGCGCGATCCCCGTTTGCTCGTCCTCGCCGGCCCCTGCTCCATTCACGACACCAAAGCCGCGCGCGAGTATGCGGCCCTGCTCCAATCCGCCATTCAGGAGTTTTCCGCCGATCTGCGCATCGTCATGCGCGTCTATTTTGAGAAGCCCCGCACCACCATCGGATGGAAGGGCCTCATCAACGACCCTTACCTGGATCAGTCCTACAAGATCAACGACGGGCTGCGCCAGGCGCGCCGCCTGCTGCTGGACCTGGCCGAGATGGGCGTCCCCACAGGCGCGGAATTCCTTGACATGATCTCGCCCCAGTACATTGCCGGCCTGGTGAGTTGGGGCGCCATCGGTGCGCGAACCACCGAGAGCCAGGTTCACCGCCAGCTCGTCTCCGGCGTCTCCTGCCCGGTGGGCTTCAAGAACGGCACCTCCGGCAACGTGCAGATCGCCATCGACGCCATCCAGTCCGCCGCTCATTCGCACACCTTCCTGGGGCACACCAAGCACGGTCAATCAGCCATCTTCGTGACGACCGGCAATCCCGATTGCCACATCATCCTGCGCGGCGGCAGAGGGATGGTGAACTACACTGCGGAGAGCGTGGCCCAGACCGCCGCGCAGATGGAAAAGGCCGGCATCCAGCCGCGCATCATGATCGACTTCAGCCACGCCAACAGCAACAAGGACTACCGCCGCCAGGCGATTGCCTGCCACGATGTCGCCGGCCAGATTGCCGCTGGCAACCCAAACATCCTCGGCGTCATGATGGAGAGCAATTTGGTGGCCGGCGCGCAGAAACTCGTCCCAGGCCAGCCCCTCGTCTACGGCCAGAGCATCACCGACGCCTGCATCGACTGGGCGGAGACCCACGCCCTGCTCACCGAACTCGCCGCCGCCGCCCGCGCCCGCCGAACCGCTTAGGGCCTGTTCACACTCGAGTTGGCGGCGGTTTGTCCACTCCTGACGGAGGGAGCAGGGGTCTTTAGACCCCTGAAATGATCCCGGCCTAAACGGGGCTTCAGCCCCGGAGGAGGCTTTTCGGGTCTCTCGCTCCCCATGTTGCATTCCGGCAGAAGAAAGGCCCGGGGCTAAAGCCCGTGTGACTGAGCCGCATTTTCAGGGGTCTGAAGACCCCTGCTCCCTCCAGACGTATGGGGAAATGACATCGGAAGAGAAGCGTGAACAGGCTCTAGGTGTGGAGCGTCAAGAGGTTGTTCCGATTCAGACCTGCGCGGGAAGCGGGGGTGTTTAGTTTGAGGCTAGCATGGGGGCGGTGGAAGTTGTACTCGTGCAGCCAGTTTTCCAGTTGTTCT
>Ga0224534_1000072_pt1 | contig 67401 bp, 49 predicted proteins | sample 714E12024metaG_FD_172012 | JGI IMG/M metagenome (GOLD analysis project Ga0224534, IMG submission 172012) | Peat soil microbial communities from Stordalen Mire, Sweden - 717 E1 20-24 | ecosystem: Environmental > Terrestrial > Soil > Wetlands > Peat | place: Sweden: Norrbotten County, Stordalen... | reverse complement strand
CAGCAGTCTCGTAACGCCATTTCCACAGAAGACGTCAGGGCGCTGAGAAAGCAAGGCGGAGTCTCTCAGCCAGATAGGCTCCTGAATCCCGCCTATTTTCGCGTTCGCAAAAAGTCTTGACTTGTTCTCTGTTCTGTATGTATAATTACTTCCAGATGGATGTCAGCCCCAAAGGCCCGGAAGCTGCCCGCCTCCGGCAGCGTAAGTTCACCCGCCTGCGCCAATTTGCCCTCCCCGAGGATCTCTTGCCAGGCTCGCTCTCCCTCACGCACCGCCGCTGCGGCAAGCCGACATGCCACTGCGCCTCGGGCGAGGGCCATCCCATCTGGTTTCTCACCTTCATGTCGCAGGGGAAGCGTCGCGTCGAACGGGTTCCGCACGACTGGGTGGACGATGTCCGGCGGCGTGTCCACGCCGGCCGCGAGTTTCAGGACGCTTTGCGCGAGGTCCTCACTGCCAATGCTGAGTTGCTGGTGCTGTGGCGCAAACAGCAGCCGCCCCGCTGAAAGGGCCACAGGCCAGCCAGATTCAGAATTATGCGTGCCATTGCCTGGGTCTGAAATCCTACTTCCGGCAGCCCGGCGACGGCCGCGCTCATCCACACATTTCCGTGTCAGACATGGTCTGGACGGTGGTGATGGGCCGCATCCTGCGCGTACCCAGTTTCTTACGTTTGGAATGGTTGGTGCACTCTACGGCGCGGGCCGGACTGGGTGTGCAAGCTCCCTTTGGGGATGACGCTTTGGCTTACTGCACCGAGCGCATGGACCCGGAGACGACGCGGTTGGCTCTGGCGGCTGCGCTGCACCAAGCCAAACGCAACAAGGCTTTCCAGAATAGTCGCTTCATCGGCCTGGCTCTGGACGGCACCGGCGCCGGACGCACTTACAAAGAACCCTGCCGGTTGTGTGATCCCGTCAAGGACGCCCAGGGCGAGGTGCACGGTTCGCTGCATCACTTTGTGCTGATCAGTGTGGTGGGTGCTGGTTTGACGCTGCCGGTGGATCTGGAGCCCTATGGGCCCGGCGACAGCGAGTATGCCGCCGCACAGCGGTTGCTACGGCGCGCGGCACATCATCTGGGACCTCGCTTTGCCGACTATGTGGTGGGAGACGGTGAATACGCCACCGCTCCTTTCCTGCACACCACCGAGGAGGTCGCTCTGCCAGTCGTGGCGCGCCTCAAGGAGAACCTTCCTCTGCTGGCAGCCGCCGTGCGTGCTCGCTGGGACGGCCAGCCACCCCGGGCCGTGTTCCAGGAAGGGGACGACCGAGTCGAGGTTTGGGACGCCGATAACTTCGACCCTTGGGAAACCCTGGACTGGCCTGCCGTGCGCGTGCTGCGCTACCGCCAGCACAAGCGCGACGGCACGGTGATCCAAGCCGAATGGCTGACCAACTTCCCCATCACCAAACTGGGCAGCTTGAGTTTCTACCGCATGGCCAAGAGCCGCTGGGAGATCGAGAATCGCGGCTTCAACGATGGCAAAAACCGTTATGGCATGGAGCACATCTGCCACCACGAGCCCAACAGCATCCTGATCGTTTGGCTGTTGATCCTCTTGGCTCTGGTCATCGAACGTCTTTACCGGCTGCGCTATCTGCACCGCGGCGACCATGGCATTCGCTCTGCCATGGACCTGTTTACCTTCCTCTGGTTGAGCCTGGGTTCCCGCAGCCCGCCCGATTCCTGAACCTGGTGCCGCGCGGACGGCTGGCAGCGCTCCGTTGCTCTTTGACAACCCGACCGCTTTCCATGGAGTGATACCCCATCGAGGCTCCCCGTCGCTCAACGGCCTGCAGGATCGCCGCCTCTCCCACGGCTCAAATCCACTCCAATGCGCAAAGTCCTGTTTCGCGCCATTTCCGAAACCGCTGGGCAGGCGTGGCAGGCGTTGACGAGCGCGGTGGGGCTTGGTATAATCCGGGAGATTCTAGGCAAGGAGCAATAACCATGAGCGCACTCACCAAAAACGTCACGGCGGTCGTGGAGAGGCCCGTTGACAAAACGGCCCCAGTTGTGCGGATTAGGTCCCTGAAGACAGCCCTCTCAGAAGCCAGAATCAAAATCCACGAGGACCTGCTGCGGTTCCGGACTTGCTGCGCTGACCCGCGCGCGAGCAAGTAGAAGCAGCCGAGCACGCAGGGCACTCCATTCGAAACTCGCGAGATGGCACCTGCCGATTGCTCCACCCAGTCTGCCCGGGCCGAACTAGCTTGTTCTCACAACGCCTCGACTGACTTCTTGGCATTCAGTTCCAGTTTCTTGTAGCGGGAACCAAGAAACCCTGCGAGTACTAACCACGCCCCCACGGCCACTGTGTTCAGAGCCGCGAATTGTCGTGGGTCTGCTCGAATCCAGTTCACCGAAGCGAACACGAAGATCCCACTGAACAAGTCACCCAGACGGGTATCGACTACGGCTTGTACCTTGTATTTGGCTTCTCTGCTTGTTGGTAAGAACAAGCCGTGGAGGGTGGTGTTCTGCAACGAGTAGTCGACGCTATTTTCGAGTATGCGTGCAACCATGACGACTTCGAGAATTGGTATCGCGATTGTCGTCGTCGACATTATTCCAGCCAAGCATGGCAGCACCAAGATCGCTCCGCGGAGGCCGATCCGTCGGAACAGCCAAGGCACGATTGCAGCTTGGATCAAGAACCCCACAACATTGACAAACGCGAATACCTTGCCGTATACGGCACCAAGAAGTTGCTGCTCAGTGAGGCCGCCAGCGAGTCCCATCGCCACTTGGTGCCTGGCCTGCTCCGATGCGAACAATCCGAGAAGATACTCGCCATTTGATTTTGACACGTTTAGAAGTAGCGCAACCCCCGCAATCATTAAAAAATAGCGGTCGGACAGCAGCAGACGAAAAACATCGGTCTGGGCCAGGGGCACACCCGTATCGGCGGCGGTGCCGCTCGATGGCGAGCGCCACCACACTCGCTGAATCACCCAATACATACCCGTATGAACAGTCAGGCCGACCGCAGCCAGGACTAGCACTTGCGAAGTGTGCATCATCTGAAATAGGCGACCGGCAAGTACAGCGCCGGCCCAAGCACCCAGGAGTCCCCCCAGGTTGATGATCGGGAACAGGCGCTTACCTTCTTCTACAGTGAATAGATCGGCCGAATAGGCCCAGAACTGCGCGACTATTATCAGAGCGAGTGGCCCCAGGAAAAGGAAGAACACGACACCAACTTGCATCGACAGGGCCGTCAGAACACTGAAGATTAATACAGCCAAAACGAAAAAAAGCATTACGGACGTGAGTAGGCTGATCGTCCGTTGTTTCGAGGAGAGGAAGCTGTACGCTTTGGCGGCGCCGATCAGGATCAGGGGCTGCATAGCTGCTGCGTAGCTCTTGACCTCGGCCCCTGCCTCCCCCAGAATCAGCGCTTCGCGCGCAGTCTTGAGCAGATAATACGAAGCCAAGAGAATAAAGAGGTTGGACGCGAGGAGTCCAGAAACTAGCCGCTCACGAGGACGGATGTTGGACATGGAGTACAAATCAGCCACACGTCGCCAACCTCGCCGCACCCAGGCGTCCTCGGGCTTCACCGTACTGTTGTTCGCTGACATGGTGCCATGTAGTGGCGCTCGACGGTCTCCGTCCTCAGTCGGCACCGGCAGGACACGACCGATCGCTCGATCTCATTACCGGAGTCGCCAGAACCTCAGCCTTGCGCTGACACTAGTGGGTATGGTACCTCTCTATCGGAGCATCAGCATTCGCCCAAGTGTGATCTCATTTCTTCGCTGGGATTCAGACGCGCCGGTTCGAAGGGCACGGGGGCTCTGTCTGCCACCGGACGCTGGGCGGCCAAACCGCTAACCTTGAAAGGTTGATGAATGGAACAGAGGCCAGAATCAGTTTGCGTTCGTGTCGGACGCGGCCTGGCGTCAGACCTCTTCCGCGCCGTCGCCAAACTGACCCCATTCAATGATAAGGCTCTCTATGACCCTGCTCTACAGAAGAGGATCTACGAGTCGATGCGTGCAGTCACGCCGGATGGTTGTGATTTGCTGGTTGAAGAAATTCGGCGTCGGCTTGTCGAGCCACCGTACTTCGCCTACGTTACTGGCCTCGAATTTGACCAGGCTAACCTTCTACTCGTCGGCCTGACTGGAGCGTTCGGTGATGTCGTCGAGCCATACAACCAATCCTGGTCCTGCTTGGTACGATACATACGACCGTCAACCGATCGAACCGTGCTTGGATCAAGAGTGCTGAACGAGAACCTTCATACTGACGGTACTGATTGGCGCCACCCAAATGACCTAACTTGTCTATTGTGTATCAGGCCAGACCAAAACAGTGGTGGGAGATCACTGTTGATGGACCTGCCTACGGTGATTTCCGAAGTGGAGAATCGAATCGGCAAGTCTGGGCTCGCCGTACTACATGATGAAAGCCTACCTTGGAGGATCGCCGAAGAATTGGGGGGAGGAATAGTCTACGCTTCGGTACTGGGAGGAGGCAAAATTCGATGGCTCCACTACACAACCAAGAGTGCGGTCGATTCCGGCCTAGCGGTAGTTCCAAAGGCGACTGCTGAGCTGCTCCAGGCATTGGACGATATGCTTGCGATGACTGAGCGCGCGAACGATTTTCTGGCCGAGCCAGGGGCACTTACAATAATCCACAACAAACGGTGCCTTCATGCCCGTACCGCCATCGCCAATCCTGAGATGTCGGAACGCTTGGTCTTAAGAACAAAGGTTCAACGCCCTGTTTTCAAGTCAATTGCTCCACGACCGTCCTCGTGGGAGTATTGACGGCTGCCGGTGATTCTCCTTCTCGAGTCCTTCATCTCTGGAGGAGAGAGGTGGTCACGAATTCTCAAGTGATTGAATCTGCAAGAAAGCCGCTCTGATCGCCGGCGGCGGAAAGGTTACCAAAGTTCGAAACGCGTCCACGATGGGGGAGCCAATTCTCAAATTGCCCGTTTTTCGGGCTTCCCTCTCCCATCCGCTCTTGTTCCGACGCGACCGCAACTGCCAACGCGTCGAAGGGTTGCCGATATTTCGCGACGAGTTCGACGCTTTCCAAGTGCAGTTCGAGAGTACAAAATTCAAGAGTTTGCATTTCTCCCCAGGCTGCTGACTCTCGAACAGGGCGGGCGCGCGGTGGGCCAGTTCCAGTAGCTGTACGCCTTCCTCGATGTAGCTCCGGTTGGCGGTCTGGTGGGGTCCAGGTCTCGCATGATACGTGCCTGCTCCGTACATCTCCGTGGCCTTGTGCTAGCTGGGGAATGGCAGGTCCGTCGGGCCTAGCCGTTCTTGGGATTTCGCTGCCGAGCGAGGAAATTCCAACAACGCTTCAACACCCCAGGAACTGGGGCCGCATCGCTGCCAACCTGTGCAAGAAATAGATAGCGGACCGCATCGTCTTCTATGCGGTCCATCACTGCGGCGAACAGCTTATGCGCCTCCTTCTCGTACTCGACCAGCGGATCCTTGCCGGCGTACCCACGGATGACCGGAGAAGGTGTTTCGGGCGCCGCTCTCTGGAGCGAACAGCGATACATTCACCTTTGCGCGTTTACCACGAATGGAACCAGTGGCCACGGCGGATTCCGTACTTCCATTAGCCCCCCCGGCTCGCAGACGGGCGCGATAGTGACAGGTGCCGAACACTGAGTTCGACATCCCCGAAGCCATCGGTTACCATCGGGGTTCTACCTGCCCGATGAGCCAGTTGGAACGGATCTATAAACTCGATCGCCTTTTGCGGCGGAAGTCGCCGACGACGAAGCGCGAGATCCTGGCAGAATTCGAAATCTCCCCTGCCCAGTTCAAGCGTGACCTTGATTTCATGCGGGAAAGGCTTGAGGCTACCATCACGTTCGATTCCGCAACGGGCGGCTACCGTTACTCCTCCGGCGACTTCAATCTGCCGGGCTTGTGGTTCTCCGAGCCCGAAGTGTACTCGATGTTGCTCATGTACGCGCTTCTCGATCAGCTGCAACCTGGGGTGGTGCGGGAGCAGCTCGAGCCCTTCGAAGCCAAACTGCGGGCGCTCCTGGGTAAGTCACGGCGGGGGACGGACAGTATTCTGGAACGAATGCGGGTCACAACCTCGCCGCAGCGTCCCACGAATCCGAAGCACTTTCAGTCGATTTGCGACGGCACGCTCCGGAGGAAACGGTTGCGAATGCACTACTACGCCCGCTCCCGTGACGCTCAGACGGATCGCGTGGTATCCCCTCAGCGGGTCGTCTACTACCGGGGGAACTGGTACCTGGATGCCTGGTGCCACGACAAGCAGGCCGGGCGGCGGTTCGCCATCGATGCTGTGCGGGAAGTGGCGGTGCTCGACGAGCCGGCGCTGGAATGGGAGCCTGCCGACGGTGCCGGGGAGCAGGGCTACGGGATCTTCGCCGGGCCGGCTGAGAATACGGCAACGCTCGTGTTTGATCCGGAGGCAGCACGCTGGGTCGGCGAGGAGGAGTGGCATCGTCACCAGGTCGTTAAATCCCTCCCGGGCGGCGGAATTCAGCTGGAAGTCCCTTACAGCAAGCCCCAGGAAATCATGATGGACATTTTGAGGCATGGCCAACACGTCGAGGTAATCCGGCCCGCCTCGCTCCGCAGCGCTGTCGCGGATGCGCTTCGGCAGGCAGCAGAAAAGTATGCTCCTGCGAAGCGCTCGGTGTCGTCCGCCAAGGCGACCACCGGTCTCCGAACGGTGCGCGCCCGCTAACCCGCACCCATCCGAAATTATTTCTGCAAATATCCAGTGCCTGGCTCCTTCGGTGAGCCACCCTGGGCTGGAAACTTGCTAGTGGAGATCACGAAATGAAGTTCTTGCACACGGCAGACTGGCAGGTGGGCATGCGCGCCACTCAACTGGGGGAGAAAGGCGAAAGGGTTCGGCACGCCCGGTTGGAGTCGGCACGGCGCGTCATTGAGGAGGCCCGCCGCGAGAAGGTGGATTTTGTGGTGGTGGCTGGCGACACCTTCGAGAACAACGGGGTGGACCGACTTAAGGTAAGAGAGGTTGCCAAGATTCTGGGTGCCGCAGGCTGCCCCGTCTACCTGATTCCCGGCAACCACGATGCTCTGACGCCGGGCTCCGTCTGGGAAGACGCGGCCTGGGGCGAATTCCCAAACCTGCATGTCCTCAAAAAGCAGGAGCCGGTTGAAGTAGCCGGCGCGATCCTGTTCCCGTGCCCGGTGTTCTCCGGCGATTCCAAGGAAGACCCCACCGCCTGGATCCAGGCCAATCCGGGCAAGATCGCAATCGGTATTGCTCATGGAAGTGTGGAAAACGCCGGGTACGAGCAGGTCATGCCGATCGCCCGGCACGCGGCTGGGCTCCACGGGTTGGACTATCTGGCTCTAGGCCACTTCCACTCCAAGACGCTCTATGCCGATGATGACGGTGCGTTCCGCATGGCGTACTCGGGAACACATGAGGCAACGGGGTTCACGGAACACGCCAGCGGCAACGTGTTGGTGGTCGAGATTCCAAACCGCGGCGCCGCGCCGCAAATTCAAACCGTGCGGACGGGCAGCCTGGAGTGGTTGTCGTATCACCGCAAGATCGAGCAGCCTGGCGAGATCGGAAAACTGGCGACCGAGTTGGATACACTGCCGGCGCCGGAGCGCACCCTGGTGGAGTGTGTTCTGGAAGGAACGCTCTTTGGCCACGATCATGAGGCGTTGGGCAAGGTGATGGAGATCATTGAGGGACGGTTCCTGTTCGGGCGCGCGGAGATGGATCGCCTGGTAGCCGACCAGAGCGGACCCGAGTGGTTCGAGCATTTGCCCAACGGCTATCTCCAGGACGCCGCACGGGATTTGCTGGAGAAGGCAAGCGGAGAGCCGCCTCATGCGGTTGCGGCAGCGGCCCTGATGGAGTTCGCACGGTTGTGGAGGGAGGCGGTCTAATGATTCTTCACTTGGTTCACGTGGAAAACTACAAGGGAATCCGCGGTCCCTGGCACGTGGAATTCGATCCACAATCTCCAAACCTGCTGGAAGGGCCCAACGGCATTGGTAAGTCCACGCTGGTGGAAGCCATTGAGCGATGTTTGGTAGAGAGCCATAATACCTCCGGCGCCAGCGCGGAAGAGATGAGACCGCGCGGGACGGCATTGGCGCCAGTCATCACGGTTGAGTTCAGTCATGCCGGCGCCGATTACCGCATCGCCAAGACGTTCCTGGATTCACCCAAGGCGATATTGGAACGTAAGCGGGCAGACGGAGTCTGGGACACCATAGCCAAAGGAAAGGCGGCGGACGAACAGGTGCGCGAGATGCTGCGCAGCCAGCCCACGAAGGCGAAGGACAAACCGGGTGACCGGATGGGCCTGTTTTCCGTCCTATGCAGCCCACAAGGCAAGCAAGACCTGCCGGAGTTGAGCGGCGACGCACTGGCGGATATCCGCGGGATGCTGGGTGCGCAGGCCTCCGGAGCCGGCGGCGCTGCGTTCGAGCGGCTCGTCCATAAGAAGTATCTTTCCGTCTGGACGCCGGGCGGCAAGCCGAAAAAGGGCAAGCTGACGGAGTCGCAGGATGCGTTGGAAAAGGCGCAGGAGGACTTGGCCAAGTGTGTCGCGCTAATGGCGCAGGTGGCTGAGCTGGAATCTTCCGCAAGAGAACAACGCTCCCGCTCGCAGGGAACGCAGGAAGTCCTCCGTCTTGCCAGGGCGGAGCACGATCCGCTGGAGGCCATCGCTCAAGAGGTGCTCGCGCTTCGGGGCCGCCGTGTTCCGGCAGTGAGCCGGCTGGAGGCAGTCACCGCCCGGTACAACCAGATGCGTGCCGAGATCGACCGCATCATTGAGTGCAACAACAAGAAGCGATCCTGCGAGGAGGACCGGCCGCGCCTGCAAAAAGATGCGGCTGATGCAAAGCAGTTGCGGGATACCCAAGTACACCGAGCGGCCGCCGCGCAACAGGCATGGGAGCTGGCTTGCAGGCCAGCGCCGGAGCTTCTGCAAATGGAAGAGAGGATTGAGCGCGCCGCGGCGTTTGTTTCACTCGGCAGCGAACTTGAGGCGATGGGTGTGCGGCTGGAGCGCGCGCGAGGAGCGGCGAAACTTCAAGCCACCCTGGAAGCCGAGACTGCAGCATTGAACGCGCCGGCCCATTCCACGTGGAAGGAGATTCAGTCCGTGGGCCGCGATCTCGACGAAGCCAGGTTGCGGGTTGAAGCGCTCGCTCTGCGGCTCGAAATCGTAGCGGAAGCTGAGCTCACGGCGAACGTCATTGCCGGCGACCCTGCTGGCGAAGTCCACCTTGCCGCGGGGCAGACGTTTTCGGCCCGCGGCGACGGCGCTTTGACCGTTGCCATGCCGGGACTCGCCACCTTCCGTGTCACGGGTCCTAGCGGTAATGCTGCCGAGTGGCGCGCCAAACAGGACAAGGCTGGAACGCGACTGCACGAACTGCTGGAACCCTTCGGTGTTTCCACATGGCAGGAACTGGAGGACCGGGTAAACCACCGGGAGCGCATTTCCCCGGACTTGCTCGGCGCGAAAGCGGAGTACGCGGCTGCGCTGGGGAATGACGCCCTGGATGAACTGGAAGACCGTCTCAGTAAAATGGCGGCCAAGCGTGACGAACTGTTGGGAATGCAACCTTCCTGGGCAGAGAACTTGCCAGACGTCGAGGCACTTCACGCGGAAATCGGCGCCCTCAAGCTGCAAATGGAGAACGCGCAGAACGAGGCGCGAGCCGAATGGCAGAATGCGGAGCGCTTGTGCGCGGGGGCCGAATCCCTGGCAGCCACAACTGCAAATGCCTGCGCCGCCAACGAAAGTACTCTGGCGGAGGCGAAGAGCACGCTCGCATTGCTGGTGGCTGACGGGCTGACAATCCCAGAGCGTCAGGAGAAGCTGGCCGACAGACGCCGGGAGTGTGAAACCGCGGAAGACGCCCTCCGCGATATCGACAAGGCTCTCGGTCAATTACCGGCGGACGCTCCCGAACGTGCAACCGCAATCCGCGAACAGATCGCCACGTTGGAGGATGCGATTCAAAAGGCGCGGGAAGCCTACCAACAGGACGAAGCTGCCGCACGCGCCATACTCCTCCAAGGGCCTTACACCAGCCTCGCCTCGGCGGAGGAGCGGGTCCGCCAACTGGAACACGATACGACCGTCGAGACACTTCGTCTGGAGGCGATCAAGCACCTGAAGACTACTGTAGAGGAGGCCAAAGCAAAAGCCCTCAGCGGCATCGCCGCTCCCGTGGAGGCAAGGGCAACGGTTCTCCTGGAACGTATCTCAGGCCGGCGGCTGGCGCGTGTACAACTTGGCGATGGCATGGCGCTCGAGTCCGTCCAGCCGCATGGTTGCAGTGCAAACGCACCGGTGGACCAGATGTCGGCAGGCGAGCAGGAGCAGATCTACTTCGCCACTCGCCTAGCTCTGGCGGAAGTTCTGGCGGAAAAGGAGCGGCAGGTTCTTGTCCTTGACGATCCAATGGTGAACACGGATACCGAACGTCTGGCGCGTGTGCTGGAACTGATCGCCGAGAAATCCGCCCATCTGCAATTCCTGATCCTGACGTGCCACCCTGGCCGGTATCTGGAGCTTCCCCATGCCGTGTCAATATCCATGGATAAGCTAACGTGCGCTCCGGTGGTCACGGAGGCTCAGGCGTGAGGAAAGACGGCTCACGGCTGCGTTTCTCCCCCTCCGATCTGATCAACTTCATGGGCTCGGAGTTTGTGACTTGGATGGATCGCTTCTACAAGGAGTGTCCCGGCGAGATTGAGCCCGATCAGGATACCGAAGAACAGAAGATCATCCAGGACAAAGGCCTGGAGCACGAACGCGCCTTCCTGGGCCTGCTGGCGGCACAAGGCCGGCGGCTGTGCGACCTGAGCGGGGAGCGAGACCACGTAGACTCAACTCTGGCGGCCATGCACCGTGGCGAGGAGATCATCTACCAGGGGTACCTTGAATGTGACGACTTTGCCGGGTATCCTGACTTTCTGGTACGCGTGGAATCGCCGTCCAACCTGGGCGCCTGGTCGTACGAACCGTGGGACACCAAGTTGGCCCGCCACACGAAGCCGTATTTCCTGGTACAGCTCTGCTGCTATGCCGAGATGCTGGAACATGCTCAGGGGGTGCGGCCGCAGCACTTGCGGGTGGTCTTGGGGGTGACCGATGCCGAACCAACGGTGCTCCGCACGGATGACTTCTTCTACTATTACCGTGCCCTGAAGGATGCCTTCCTCGACCAGCAGCGCGCGTTCGACTCCCGGCATCAACCCGAGATCCCTTCGCTAGCGGACCTTGGCCGCTGGTCGCGGTATGCCGAGCGGGAACTGACCGCCCGGGACGACCTGGCGCTCGTCGCAGACATCCGATCGAGCCAGATCGAGAAGCTCCGGGCCGCGGGCTTCACGACTGTCACCCGGTTAGCCACGGCGCCGGATGGCACACATGTGCCCCATCTGAACGATGCCACGTTCCGCAAACTCCAGCGCCAGGCGGCCCTGCAAGTTGCCTCACGCGGCGCCGCTATCCCCGCGTACGAGCTGCGGACGCCAGATCAAACCGACGGTCCGCGCGGGCTGTACTTGCTGCCTCCGCCATCAAAGTCCGATGTGTTCTTTGACATGGAAGGCTTCCCGCTGATCGACGACGGGAGAGAATATCTCTTCGGCGCGTGCTTCTACGAAGAAGGTGAACTACGGTTCGGCGACTGGTGGGCGCACAGCCCCGCCGAGGAGAAGTGCGCCTTCGAAGCGTTTGTTCATTGGGCACACGGGCGCTGGCAAGAAGACCGCACTTTGCACATCTACCACTACAATCACTACGAGGTCACGGCTCTCCGAAGGCTCATGGGCAAGTACGGCGTCTGCGAGCAGGAAGTGGACGATCTCCTCCATGGCCAGGTTTTCGTCGACCTCTATCGCGTCGTGCGCCAGGGAGTGATGATCGGCGAGCCGTCCTATTCGCTGAAGTACGTGGAACATCTATACCGCGGCAGGCGGCAAGGCGACGTCGCTTCGGCCGGCGAGTCCATGGTGTTTTACCAGCGTTGGTTGATTGCGCAGGATGGGGACACACCTGAAGATTCGCCGATCTTGAAGCAGATCCGCGATTACAACGAACAGGACTGCCGCTCAACCGCAGAGCTGGCGGACTGGCTTTGGCAGCGGCAGAGCGATTGCGGAATCGTGCCGACGGTACGGGCCGTGGATATCCCGGATATTGCAGTAGAGGCACACACCGATAACGGGAGGCGGCACGCCCTGGCGCTGGCAATCCTCGCGGAGATTCCAGACGAGCGGCCGGCAGGTGAAGAGGGAGAACGCCTTCGCGTAAAGGAACTGCTGGGCCATCTGCTGGAGTTTCACCGTCGAGAAGAAAAGCCCATCTGGTGGCGGCGGTTCGACCGCATGGAGATGCAGGAGAACGAGCTTATCGACGATCCTGATTGCCTGGGGGGATTGCAGCGAACCGACCGCCCACCGCAAAAGGTCAAGCGGTCCTTTGAATACGAGTACACGTTCGATGCTCACCAGGAGACCAAGGTGCGGGCGGACGCCAAGTGTCTGTTCACCCATGATTGGGAGAAGCACGCCACTGTGAGTGAACTGGACCTGGATGCCGGGCGAGCGATATTAAAGGTTAGCTGCCAACAGGGTGTTCCACCAGACCACCTGAGCCTGGCACCGGATGAGCTGATGCTCGGTAAGGTTCTGAGCCCCGCCGTGGAGCGAGTCGTGCGCGGCTGGCGCGATACAGGCCGGCTGCCTGGTGCGGTAGAAGATTTCTTGTATCGCCGTCGTCCGCGGCTTCTTCGGAACGTAGAGGGGCCCATTATCCCCGCCGATGGCGACCTGCTGCAAGACGCTATCGAGGCGGTGCTGTGCCTGCGCGGAACCACCCTATGCCTGCAAGGGCCTCCTGGGTCTGGCAAAACATACACTGGCGCGCATATAATCGCAGCGTTGCTGCGCGCCGGCAAGCGCGTCGGGATCACTTCGAATAGTCACCGGGCCATCAACGTCCTCCTGGCCGAAACGTGGCAGGCGGCGCTCACCGTGGGTCTGCGTCCCGATGCAGTCAAGGTCTGCAAGGAAGACGAGGATATGGCGGGCCTGCCCGCAGATTTTCCGAACGTCGCGACGGGCCGCGAGTTGTACCAGGAAAATCCGTTGCCGATGCTGATTGGCGGTACGGTTTTCGCATTCATCGACATGGCCGCGGCAGGCACTCTGGATTACCTGTTCGTGGACGAAGCGGGGCAGGTTTCCGTGGCTAATCTGGTCGCCATGGGGCCAGCGGCGAAGAACCTGGTGTTGCTTGGCGATCAGATGCAATTGGGCCAGCCGATCCAAGGCTCGCACCCTGGGGAAAGTGGCCGATCCACGCTCGAATATCTATTGCAGGAGCACGCCACGATCCCGGCGGATTTCGGGATCTTCCTGCCCCGCACCTGGCGCCTTCACCCGAAACTCTGCCATTTCATCTCAGGGGCGGTCTACGACGAGCGCCTGGGGTGCGAATCGCATACGGTAGACCGGGTCCTCGACTTGGGCCCGAATCCGCCCGAGTGGCTATCGCGTAACGCCGGTCTGATCTGTGTGCCGGTTGAGCACGAGGGCAATGTCTACGAAAGCGAGGAGGAAGAGGACCGAATCGCTGCCCTGGCCCGAGACCTGATGACCCTCCGGCTGCGTACAAAAGACGGGTCGCTCCGTCCCCTGACAGGTGCAGACATTCTCGTCGTCGCACCCTACAATCTCCAGATTCGCCGCCTGGAGCGGCGGCTGGCTCCAATTCGGGTTGGAACGGTAGACAAGTTCCAGGGGCAGGAGGCGCCGGTGGTGATCTTCTCGATGTGCGCGTCCAGCGGCGATTCGTCGCCTCGCGGCATCGAGTTCCTCTTTAGCCGGAACCGCCTGAACGTCGCCATCTCTCGCGCTCAAACGATGGCTGTTGTCGTTGGTAGTCCAGCACTGGTGAGAACCCGATGCTCTTCCGTGGACCAGATCCGCCTCGTCAACGTATATTGCCGAGCTGTGGAGGAAGGAACCGCCAGTGCGGGCGCGCTTGTCGTCGGTATTTGACAGCAACGATTAGTGCCCCAACGCATGTCCCTTCATGAGGTTAGCCCATCTGGAACCTGAGGGTATCCTGGCCTGCTGCGGAAAGAGGATCGCTCGTACGGAAGTTCTAATCAGCAGGTATTCGACGTCCCAGACTTGCCAAGGAAGGTCGAGGCCCGCCCGGATCGTCGCCGACTCGATGGTACTTTGTCCGACTTTGTGCGACACTATACGCTTCATGAAGAACGACTCCGGCACACCGAGTGCCAGGATCGAACCGTGGGCCTCCGTCGAAGAGGTTACGGCTCATCTCGGCGTCGCAAGAGACACGATATACCGCTGGATCGAGGCGAAGCGCATGCCGGCGCACCGGATCGGCCGGCTGTGGAAGTTCAAGCTCTCAGAGGTGGATTCTTGGGTCCGGTCGGGTGGCGCCGACGAAATCGTCGAGCAAAAGGCAGATCCGCCGCAAGGGGCTGACCAATGATTCTCGTTCACTTGGGCGGCCCCACCCGCGAGAGAACGCGCCTTCCCAGTCTCCCCATTATTTCCGACGAGGAACTGGGTTGAGTACCAGCAGAATTCGCGACATTCACGATAATCCAGCGGCCACCGCGGCTTTACGAGCCATTCGTGACCAGTCTGCCCTCTCTTCCCGCGGCACCGCAAAAGGCGCTCTTTTGGAGGAATCCTTTGCGGTTTTCCGGGCCCTGTCGGAGGGGTTCCCAACGGGTGAAGTCCGTTCTGGCGTGCTCGACGGCAAGTTGCTCCAGAGAACCTCGATCGCCACCCGTCGCAGTATTTGGATGGCCCTCCGCCATCGCTACTTCTCGGTGAATTCCTACGTCACCCGCTCGCTCGCCGCCGCGACTCGGTTTGGGGCGGAGTCGATCGAGTACAAATCTCTCGCCTACCTTTACTACGCAGTCCGCGATCGAGCCGTATTCGAGCTCGTCACAGGGCCAATCTGGGACAAGTGGCGCACGGGCTCTTCCTCATTGGAACCAAGCGACTTCTTTTCCTTTGTCGAAACTCTCTCGGCAGAACACGATTCCGTGAAGCACTGGCGCGAGAGCACAAGAATTCGCCTTGGCCGCAATATTTTCGCTGCCCTGCGCGATTTTGGTTTACTAGTAGGGACCCAGAAAAAGAGTATCCAGCAGCCCGGAGTCTCAGCGGAAACACTTTTTCATCTGCTGTCGATTCTTGATGCCGAAGGCCTGCGTGGTGGGTCGCTACTCGCTGCTCCTGACTGGAGGCTATTCCTGCTTACAGAGACGCAGGTCGCCGGCCACATGGTCGAACTGGCCCGCAACGGCTGGATTCGATTTGAAAGATCGGGGCGGATCGTGATTCTGGAGATGCACCGGACTTTGGAGATTGAATGACCGAAGTTGACTGGGGTTGGAAACTGCGTGAGGCCGTGGAGCGTATTAAGACAGCATACGCCCACATCGGTCGAAGTAGCGGAGCACCAATACTGGCGATTGTCTATCCGCCAGACCAAGAAATCGCTGTTCTCAAAGAATGGCATACGCTAACAGCGTCCCTGGGAAGCAGTTTCGATGTGCGGACAATCGATGCTCTTGAAGTGACGGCAAAGGCCGTCCAGGAGTTTGGCGTAGAGGCAGTTGTTGCAAACCTTGCCGACCCGATGCCGGGCTCTGATCCAAACGCCGAATTAGGCCGGCACTGGGTTCGGGCCATTGCGGCACGAATACACGAATTAACCGGGCCGGCCTCGGCCAACTCGGTGCCTCTCGTTGTCATCGAACGGCTGGCGGCCCTTTATCCGGTGGCTGGCCCCCGCGCTGTTATGCAAGCAGTCTGGGATACGGAACGTGCATCGCTCGACACCGTTGTGGTTTTCCTTATCCCCGGCACCCTGCTTCAGCCTCGCGTCTACCTGTTTGTAAACCGACAGGAAGAGTTTATGTATCGCGGCGATATTCTATAGTTTCGTCCAAGGTGAACAATGCTGATTCGAGAGATATTCGGGACCCCGATAGAAGAGAAAATTGAGCCCGTCATCAAAGTGGGTGATCGACAGGACCAGGTCAAGCTGGCGGCAGAGATTGGTCGATTCGTCGTGACTCCAACCATTGAAAAATACCTCGATGATTTCCTGGAGCACTACACCGGGTCCATGCGTCTGCATACAGCCGAGATCGGGGTGTGGATCTCCGGCTATTTCGGATCGGGCAAGTCACACCTCGGGAAAATGGCCACTCTGCTGGTTGAAAACCCTGTTCTGGACGGCGTTTCAGCGGTACAGCGATTTCAATCCCGGATACCGCCGGGAGCTGCACACAGAAACTCACTTATCCGCAGCTTGGCGTTGATCCCTCAATGCGACACGCGCGTACTCGCATTCAACGTGAATACGGTCGCCGATAGCAAGAGTACGCCCCTGCCGAGAATACTGTTGTCCCAGTGGTACATGTCCAAGGGTTATAGCGGGAACGTGTTGTTCGCGCGTGTGATTGAAGCCGAACTTGACAAGCGCGGGCAACTGCAAGCGCTACATGACGCCGCGGCCAGAATCGCGGGGAAGTCCTGGCCGCAGATCGTCGCTAATCCAAGCTATTATGCACAGGCACTGTACGCCGCAACGTGCGAGGTGGCGCCAAAGGAGTTTCAGAAGCCGGAGGACGTTGCAACGGCACTAAAGAACGCTGCCGGAGGAGAGCTGTTCAACGTCAAGTTTCTCCTCAGAACCATTCTCGACGATCTGGAGCAGCAGGAGAAACAGAGCGGGCGACCCACGCGATTCGTGCTTTTGCTGGATGAATCTGGCCAGTGGATCGAAGACAGTGGTGATCGCCTCTCGCAGTTGCAGGCGCTAGTAGAAGAAGCGGCCGAAGCAGGACGCGGCAGGCTTTGGGTGATGGTCACAACCCACGAGGATATGGGCTCCATCTACCAGAATGCCAAGCGTTTGGAGGCTCACGGCGATTTCAAGAAGATTGAAGGCCGATTCCACGCAAAATGGAATCTGACCACCGAGAATATCGAACTGGTCCTCGAAGACTGCGTATTCCGCAAGAACGTTCCCGGCAAAAAGGATGTGGAGGCGCTGTATCGGTCCAGCCCCGGTGTGATCCGCGACCTCGGTCAGCTACAAAACACCGCTCATGTTCTGCCGGAGTGTTCCGAAGAACGCTTCACCGCGATGTACCCCTTCTTGCCATACCAGATTCATTTGATTCCGGAAGTGGTCAAGAGCCTGCGCAGCAAAGGAGGCCGAGGCGAACAGCTTGCCGGCTCAACGAGGACACTCATCGCGATTACGCAGGACGTCCTGCGCGCGGGCCGTAGAAGTTATCTGAAATCGAATGTGGGCGAGATCGTTTCATTCGACGAGGTGTACGGCAATCTTGCGAGTGAAGGCGAGGTACTGGCCGACGCTCGCCGGGACTTGAGCCGTATCGAGGAGGTTGTTCCAGGCGCGAGCCCCATGACCCGGCGCTTGGCCGAAATCCTCTACCTCATTCGCGAGCTGACCTACATTCCGCGCACCATCGATAATCTTGCGCGATTCGTCGTCGAACATGCGGACGATGACCTCCCTACGCTGATTAACCGTATTCGTCCGGAACTCGACAAGCTCGTCAAGGCTCGACTGGTGGCGGTCTCCGGCGAAGAGTATGAATTTTTAACCGGCGAGAGGCGAACCTTCGAAGAGGAGGTGGCAAATCAAGCGGCCGGACTCGGCTGGACCGAGATTCAGTCCGGGCTGGGCGAGTTTATCAACCCCACCGTGCTCGGATTCGAGAAGATTCCATATAAAGGCCACGAATTTCCGGTGCGCATCTATTACGACGAGCAGAGAATCACGAGCGATGGCGACATTGACGTGCGAATTGCGTCGCCGCTGGCCGCGGTGGAGGGATTAAAAGTCTCGGACCTTGAGAATAAGAGCGTTCGCCCGGAGATGCAGCACACGTTGTTCGCGCTTTCGGATCGATTGGCAGGACTGGGGGAGCAGTTGCGCGCTTTCATCGCTATGCGCGCGGTCATCAACATCTGGAAGGGGAATCCTCACGCATCGGAAGAGGCTAAGAAACTGGCTCTTGAACGTGAAGCCAAGAACCTGAAGGATCTGCAAAAGGGAATAGAGAAGTCGGTTCGCGAGGGGCTTCGGCAGTCGCAGGTCATCTTCCGTGGAGCCAGCCATGCGTTGGCGGTGAAGAACGGGCAGACTCCTGGACAATCCTTACGGGACGACCTTGCGCGTTATTGGCCAACGCTGTATTCGAGCTACGACAAGGCCCCGGTTCGCATAATCAATGAACAGCGGGCAATCATCGACGTTTTGAAGGGAGTAAAGGACCTCGCCCAGGACGTTCGGGATCTTAAGCTGTTCGATAAGGCCGGCCAGCTTGACCCAAACAATCCGCTGCTCGATTCAGTTCGAGTGTTTCTCGCAACCCGGCAGGCGAAGAAGGAACGCACCACAGGGAAGGAACTTCTTGCCGGATTCACAATCCCGCCATATGGCTGGGACCCGAATGCCGTCAGGGTGGGAGTGGCGGCTCTGGTCCGCGCAGGCGTTGTACGGATTTCGATCGAACAGAAGGTGTATTCGAACCCCGAGGATGGAACCTTGCAGGACGCCCTCAGGGGGAGCCGCAACTTCGATCGGATACAGGTGCTGCTGGAAGAGACAGAGATCGACGGGAGAACTTTGACGGAAGTCCGAACGGTGTTAATGCGCCTCACAAGCAAACGCCGTATCGACGAAGTGCCCGCAGCGTTAGCTGCAGTGATCGAGGAAACGGGCAACCAACTGATCGAGCAAGCCTCACGAGCCGCACTTTGGGCGGAAGTGGCTACGCTCCCACTGCCACCGGACTTTCAGGCGGCGAAGGCTCTGTATGAAAAGATCCTCAGCTTGAAAAACCCTATCCATCGAGTACGGGAAATACACGCCTCCCGAGACGTTCTCGAGTCGAGTGCCGAGATCATTCGGCGCGCGGCAGCCTTCAGCGGCAAGTGGGGTAAGACGTTTACTGAAATGCGCGAATTTGCGGCGCTGCTGAATTCCCTCGACTACTACCTCCCCGCCGGCGGGACAAGCAAAGCCTTCTTAGCCAACTGGTCGGCGGCTTATGCGGGGGCAAGCATTACAGAAGAACAGGTGTGGACCGATCTACAGAACAGCAAGGCAGCGGCCGAGGTTGAGGTTGAATCCCAAAAGGCAAAATGGCGGACCGCCGCGCGCACTACTCTTCAAAACGCGATTGACCAACTACCTGCCGAATTGGCATCCGCAGGAATCGCTGATGATGAATTTGCATCCTCTTTGTCCACCCGCCTCAAGGGGCATCTGGATGAACTTCTGACCGAATGCTCGGCTGGTCGCGCACCCCTCCTGCCAGACATCGCGCGAGGCCAGGTTCAACAAATCAGTACGGCGATCCTTGACAAGAGAGGAGAATTAAGACGAGCTGCCGCAGCGACTACCGCCTCCACCATTAAACAGACAACACGTGTTCGCTTGAAGGACCTTGGGACGCACGAAGTCGTGAGTTCTCTGGATGACTGGGGAAAGCTGGATATAGCAGTGAGGCGAGAACTCACGGCCGGGAATGAAGTGGAGATCGGTTAGGCCATGGCCTCTTTGGAGCGCGACTATTCGAATGGAAATTAGGTAGAGCGCCACATAATTAGGCCCTGAACGCTTGGACGATATCCAAATAATTGACATTTTCATGGATTCTAACCTTAAGAAACAGTTGCGGGCACTTAGTCTCGGGGTTCGGCACATTCTCGAGCGCGACGGAGACACGCCGGGTGATTTACATCTGCGACTAAACGAACTTGGTGTTTGGCCAGACCGGCCTGCCAAATCATTGGACGAGTTGGCTTTGACGGCCGCGGACCGCATCGCGCGGAGCGTCGCAGATGCCTTTCTTGCTTATCGGCATCAGGCGGGTGTCTCCCAGGAGAGGGCCTTCCACGAGTTCGTGCGTGAATCGGCTTACTCCTGGGCGAATCGATTGATTACTCTCCGCTGCATGGAAGCCCGGGGGCTAATTGATCCGGTGATCCTGCAACAGGAGGTCTACGGGAAGCGTTCCCTGGTCCATTATCGTTTCTCGCGTGAAAACCCTACGGCCTGCACCGAAGAGGACGACGGTCTTTTTGCCGTGCTAGTCCAGGAGTTCTCCCATCGGGCGGCGGAGTTACCGATTGTCTTCGATCCACGGTCACCATCGATAACCTTACGCCCGTCGGTCTCGGCGTTGAAAAGGTGTATCGGCCTTTTATCGAGCTCGCAGGAAGACGACGGGCTCTTCGAGGCGGGTGACACTTTGGGATGGGCCTATCAGTTCTGGAACTCGGAGGAAAAGGACCGCGTATTCGAACGCATCCGGAGCGAAAAGGGCGCCAAGATCGAAGGTCCCGACCTGATTCCAGCGACCCAACTTTACACCGAGCCTTACATGGTGAAGTTCCTGGTCCAGAATTCGCTGGGTGGCCTATGGGCAGCAATGCACCCGGATTCCAAACTTCCGATGAAGTGGGAGTATTACGCGCGTGACGCGGATCGGACACCTCCGGTCCATCCAGACCCATTACCGTTCGACCGCAACAATCCCCCGACGCCGAGTGCAGATCCATGGGTGCGTCCCAATGCACATGTCCCCATTGATCCGGATATCATCGCTTACGCGCGGACCCTGGCAGCCAGGACCCCTCATGCGGAAACTGGTTCTTTCGCGGATCTCCGCAACCAGTTGCTGGACGCTGTTGAAGTACGATCACTTGAGACGCTGCTCGACCTCAACCGCAGAGTATGTGAAGCCTGGGAGGACGAATGGCCGGCGCGTCGGCCTCTACTGCGGAAGCGCGCGGCCGACATCGCGTTTCTCGACCCTGCCTGCGGCTCAGGCCACTTCCTATTGGAGGCATTCGATTTACTCTATGAGATGCACCAGGAGGATGATCCACAGCGCACTCCCGAGGACATCTGTGCCACAATCCTGAACCAGAATCTTCACGGTATCGACATAGACGAGCGCGCCATACAGATCGCGCATGCAGCGCTATGGATGCACGCGGTAGAACGCGCTCCCAAACTGCGCCCAGACCTCGTCACCATGCTAGGAGAGCATCTAGTGGCAGCCAACCTGGCACTGCCGAAAGATCGAGCGCACTTGCAACTGTTCCTAGCCAAGCACCCCGACGATTCGCCTCTGGAGCCAACATTGGACGCGATTTTTCGCGGGCTCAGCGACGCCGATCAGCTTGGGACGCTACTGCGGCTAGAGGAGGATGTGGAACAAGCGCTGCAAAAGCTCAAGGATGAGAGCGACCTTCGGGGAAGCCAAGTGCTGAGAGAGTCACAAGCAAAGATGCCCTTCATGGCCGAGCAGTACACTCTCGAGGAATCTCTGCCACGGCGTGATTATGGGGTTTGGAAACGTGAAGTGCTGGAGAGGCTTAAGCAACATTTCTTGCAGGAAGCCATGCTGCCAAACCCCGCATCAAGCTTTTTCGGACGTGACGCCCACCAAGGGTTGGCGCTATTTGAACTTCTGGCACGGCGATATGATGTTGTCGCAGCGAATCCGCCATACTTGGGACACGGCAAATGCGGCCCGACTGTGGACCGGTGTCTGTCGGCGTATATCGGGAGTGCCGATTTATACGCAGCTTTCATTGAGCGCTCCCTGCAACTCGCAGACACTCATGGTGTTGTCGGGATTCTGTCGCTATCTAGTTATTTGAGCAGCGATGACTATGTCGAGCTAAGAGCCTTCTTGCTTAACAGTTGCCAAATCCAGCTGCTCGTCAATCTCAGCAACAAGACGTTTGAAGGCTTAAGCAATCCGAACGCAGTTTTTTTCTCGATGACAGTTTTCTCTAAATCTCAGAGTAGGCGCAAGGAGATTCACACTTTTGACCTTGAAGGATTCGACCTCGATCAAAAAAAGGATGTCCTGCTTGACTGCCTGTCGGCCCACCCTGCAAGTCCGGAGCGACTATCAATTTGCCGACAAGCGGCATTTGACTTATTACCCGGGAAGCCAATAGCATTCAACCTACCGCTGTGGGCACAGAAAGCCTACGAAGTGGGTAAATGCGTACGGGACTTCGCTGATGCCCGACAAGGGCTTCGGACCGGAGACAATGACCGCTTCCTCAGGCTCCGATGGGAGATTTCTGTCTCGGATCGATGGGTGCGTTACGCTAAAGGCGGCACTTTCCGGCGGTGGGCGGGCAACGACGAGTGGGCTCTCGATTGGGAGTTTGACGGAGCTCGACTACGTCATTTCACGGACCGCGCCGGAAACCTACGATCGAGACCTCAAAACATCCAATACTTCTTTAGGGATGGATGCAGTTGGGCTTCGAACTCAGTCTCAGCGTTCGCGGTTCGGAGACTTGAGCCCAATTCTGCGTTCGGTGCCGGCGGATCGAGTGCGTTTCCGAAGGAAGGGGTGACGACAACTGAGGTGCTGATGGGCGTATTTAACACCCCAGCATTCGGACAAATGTTTTCTGCGATTCAGCCCGGTGCAAACTTTGGAGAAGGATATCTTGAAAGCCTTCCGTTCCCCCCAGCGCTTTGTCGCCTAACCGCTCTCGAGTCCGAAGTAGCCACTTGTTTCGACCTTCAACAACGATTGCTGGAATTTGAGATCACTTCTGAAGCCTTCGCTTTGGCTTCAGGTAATCAGACGCCGGATCTTCTGCAGTTCTGTGCCCGAGTTGTGGTACGTCAGATCGACATTGAACTAGAACTCCATAAAACCGAATGCCGAGTGTGGGATCGTGTCGAAGCCGCATACGAAGTGCCTGAGGAGCTGCGAACCACACTTCGTAGGTATGATGTCGTTCCGCAAGGTCCGCAAGGCGAAGCCGGCATCATAGGTCGATTCTTGGATGCCGTGGCCGATGCGAAGCCGCAACCCGCTGCGCTGCCGTGGCGGGCTACGCAGAATAGCGTCGAAGAGGCTCTCGTATGCCTGCGGATTCATCCAGCACGAATTCACGGATTACTCGTCTCGAATAATGCGCAACAGGAGATTATCGGTCGGGCAACATCAAGTGCTTCGGATGTTGCCAAATCTTTAGTGACTGCGATGGTTCTCCATATTCTCGGCCACTCTTGGCGAAACGTCCACTTTCCGAAGTCACAAGACCCTGTTCAGTCAGTTGGCATTGTCCCGCTTACCGAGATTCGTTCAGAAAACTCTCTGGCTCATCGGATTGGAAACTTACTTACTGAGTATTCGTCGTCGCCCAGTAGCGACTTTGAGCAAATCACCGGCGCGCCCCTCTGGCAGTGGCTGACGCGGGGCTGGTTCCAAGAGCATGTAAGCCAATTTCGGAATCGCCCAGTCGCGTGGCAACTTGAGACCAGGCCGTCAGGAAAGAGCGCAACGCCAATTCTGTCGTGCCTAGTATCCTCCCAACGGTTGGCTGGTTCCCTACCAACGTTGCGGACGTATTATGCCGGCACCATGCTTCGGGTCGGCTTTGAAAGTGAAATGCGAGTATTAGGGACTCTTAACTCCTTAACTGACGACCAGAAGGGTCGAAAGTTCAAACTCGAAGCATGGATTGATGAGCTCAAGCGCTTTCAAGACACGCTAGAGGAAGTCGAAGTGCGGGGTTTCGCCACATCTGGGTTGCGGCGATTTGCGGTCGAAGATGGTGTCTATTCTATGACCCGCCGTTTCCTTGGTCGTTTCAGGGACCACATCCGGCAAGGCCCGCTAGCGGAGTGGCGAGAGAAGGCAGCCTCGGATGGGCTCCCTTCCGCGCTTCCCACCTGGATTGCTGCGGCTGTGGATCGTGTAGATCGCCAGTGCGTCGCGCTTGCACCAGAACCGCCGGATCAAGAGACGCCGGATGAGGAGCTGACCCCGCCGGCTCTCGCCTCGTTGTTTGAGTTACGGGCTCCGTCGATTGTTGGAGCCGCCACACATGCTATCTGCCGCGACTGGCAACAGCGATTTGATAGCGCGATGGTTCAACCCGTAAAACAGCAGATCAGATTTGCGGAGGCGGTGATCAAAGACCTACCAGCTGGTATCGAGAGTTTGCTTCGCCGACGTGAACTGAAAGCCGAGGTCAAAAGGCTGAAAAAGACAATCGCTGAATTGACCGCCCAAAGCATGGCACTTAGGCTACATATTGAAGCTTGGCAATTTCCGGATGCCTCATTATGGTCGAATTGGCTTGCAACGCAGCCGCTATACGATGAGATATCGAGTATCGATGGACGGCGGCAGCCGCCCGTGACGATCGCGGAGTTCATTGCACAGGAGAGCCAGTACCTGCCCGACAACAACGACGGCGTCCGCGCAAACATCGCACCGTTGCAGAAGGCCGGTGTGCTGGCCCACGATGTTCTGGATGCTAAGGATCTTGACAGGGTCATTGCAGATCGCGCCGAATCGCGAGCGGACGAGCGACGTTGGGTGAGGCAGGGTATTTTGCCACAACCGGGCTGGTGGCCAGATCACTCGCATGAAAACGAGGCAAGCTGATGATCGCGCCGGACAGCCTTCATGCGTGGCTTGCCGCGCGTGTCGATCAGATGGTGGGTCGGAACGGGCCGCAAATGCCCCTGGTGATTTGGTGCGATCCGCAGCGGGAATGGAAACAATTGCTTCGGCTGACGGCGGCTTCAGCCCTGTTCGATCTGTGGGTTGACGAAGTTCACGAACTGGTCCTCCGCGAGCGCCTTCGGTTGAGCGACTCCAAGCCGCGCGTGTTATGGGTTCCTGTAACAGCGGATGCCATCACGTACCTGGAGGTCTATGCGCTTCAGGCGGCTTCAGTTTGGACAACCAGGCTCTCCCAGGCTTTGAGTGAATACGGCGTGGACCTACCCTTCAACGATGCTCGGGATCTGGAGCCGCTACTGGCGTCGTATGCCGAAGAGCGCTTCGATCAGCCGAAGGCGGGTTGGAAGGACCTGACTCTGGGGCACGCCGAAAGCACCCTGGTGAGCGCCACCGATGTTCTGGAGTATTTGGCGGAGCCCAAGCGAAAACTGGAGGAATTAGACACGGGGGGGCGATTTCAATTGTTCGCCCGTATCGCCGCACGCGATTTTGGCCTCCCCGCGCCGGTCAGGGGAAACCCTGGACAATGGCGGCTACAGTCGCTCGCGACCCTTTTATGTACCGAGGCGGCATCGCTGAACCCGCAATTTCCACCGGCTGAAGCTGGACGAATCATTCCGGATGGCGCCGCGCGAGAAAATGCGATGCGCCTCCTGAAGGATTGGCACAGAAACGTCAACTGGATCGAGTCATTTGAAAGCCTGGTGACAGAAGCGGACCGTATGACGAGCCTGCATTTCTGGGCTAAGGATCGCCCGGTGGATACATCACCGCTGGCTTCCCGTGCAGCCGAAGATGCCCTGTTCCAAGCGGAGTCTGATCGCCTCGCCGCGATAACCGAGGTTGGGCCACTGACCAGAATGTTGGTCGAGCGACGAGAAGGATATCAGTTGCATGCCGCGGGCTTCTGGGGCAAACTGGCATCACACCGCATACAGTGGCGGGAACTTGCGCAGTTTGCCGGCAATGCCGCGGTGCTCCAGGAAGTCGCCAAGACGGCCACCGAGTGGCATACGCCGGCCGAGGCTGTGGTTTGGTACACAAGCGAAGGCTGGCGCGCCGACGCTGCCGGTGAAGAACTGTTCCGGGAAATGCCAGAGTTGCCCGGCACCCTGATGGCCGTCCGCGCCAGGCTTCAACGTGCATTCATGCGACTCCTTGAGTCCGTGAGCGCGTCGGTTTCAGAGGCGCTGGCAAGCAAAGGATTCGATCTCGGTTTGCCATCCGCCGGAGAAAGATTGCTTCCAGCGGTGGAGGGCGCCACTGCCCGTAGTCCCGTTGCGGTACTTGTACTCGACGCCTTCCGCTTCGAGCTAGGACGGCGCTTGGCGAACCTGTTGAACGAATCGGAGCCGGCGCCGCGGGCTGAAGTCGTGGCCGCGCGGGCACCCCTTCCCTCCATGACGGCAATCGGTATGGCGTACTGCCTTCCGATTTCTTCCGGTCGGTTGAAGCCGAAGGTCGTGTCAGGGGCACTTGCGGTCAATACGGATGACTTTGCGGGCAATCTCTCCATCTCCGAACAGCGGCGGGAATGGCTGCGACAATCGTTCAAGATAAAAGCGCAGGCGATTCTGTCTGTAGACCAGGTTCTGTCGTCAACTACCGAGCAATTGAGCGTGAAGTCGTTGGGCCGGTTGGTGTTCGCTTTCGGCGACGAGGTGGATTCGGACGGCCACGATGGGCGTCTGCAATTAATGGGTAACGAGTTCAACCTGGCACGCTACGCGCAGGCTATCCGTAAGCTCCGCAGCGCGGGTTATCCCTTGATCCTCATCACCACCGACCATGGTTTCTTTCACTGGAACCCGGAAGTTGATCAGGTCGACACTAAACCTGAGGGAGAGAGGCTTTGGACTTCCCGGCGCGCCTGTGTTGGCCGGGAATTGAGCGGCGGCGGGGCGCTGAAGACACGAATGAGCGGGTCTGACCTGGAATGCGTGATCCCTCGCGGCATCAATACGTTTAAGACCTATGGTGGTGTGGGCTATTTTCATGGCGGCGCCACACTCCAGGAACTCGTCATACCCGTTGTGACGGTCTCGTGGCCGAGAAAATCGCGTAAGGTCGGTGCGGTCTTAAAGCCAGTCGATCGGATCGAGAGGCTGATCCAGAAAATTGAGGTCGCTCCCGCCGGCGTTCAGCAGGACCTCACGGGCGGCGTTGATGATAACCTTGTCGCGCGCGCAGTGTTCGCCAAGGCCGTGGATGCGACGACCGGGAAGACTTTGTTCAAGTCGGATGCGGCGACTTTGGAACCGGGAGGCCAGAGCGCGGCGCTCACACTGAAAAGGGTCGAGGGGGCTGAAGGCCAGCGGGGGCTTGAACTTCGCTTGCACCTGATCGATGCAGATGACGACACGGTCCTGGAGACTGTTCCCGTCAAGCTCAGCGTTGATTTAGATGATTGGGACTAATCAATGGAACAAGAACAATCGATCGACGAACTGGATAGAAAGCTGAGCGTGGCGTTCGCCGGGCGCGTCGTGCGCAAAGACCTGGTCAAGCGCCTCAAGGTCGGCTTCAGCATTCCTGTTTATGTGTTGGAGTACCTGCTGGGGAAGTACTGCTCGACAGCCGACCCGGCAGAAATTGAGGAAGGCCTGAAGCTCGTCAAGAGCGCAATCGCTGAACGAATCGTGCGAGGAGACGAGAACGAACTGGTCAAGGCGCGTCTTCAACGCTCCGGCTCCTTGAAATTGATCGACGCCGTCACGGTCACGTTCGACGAGAAAGTTCAGGGCGGTAAGTTCTGGGCAAAGCTTGCGACCTGCGGGCTCGACAAAGTGCACATCAGCCACGAGCTTGTGCACGCAAATGAGAGACTTCTCACCGGCGGGGTTTGGGCTAACGTTGAGCTCGTCTATGATGACTCGCTTACAGCGAACGGCGCAATCCGCCCCTTTGTTCTGCACCGCTTCGCACCGATCCAGATTGCAAACGCCAACCTCGGAGAGTTCATTGAGGCGAGGGGCCAATTCACGCGTGAGGAGTGGATCGATGTACTCATGCGCTCCATGGGGTACGAATCTAACCACCCGGACTTCAGCCCTCGGAGGAAACTACTTTACTTGTTGCGCCTGATCCCGATGGTGGAGAAGAACTTCAACATGATCGAACTGGGGCCGCGAGGCACCGGCAAATCGTACGTGTACCGCCAGATCTCGCCGTATGTCATTCTTTTGTCCGGTGGGCAGGGTGGCGTGCCGGATCTGTTCGGCTGGAAGAACCGGAAGGATAAACCTGGTCTGGTCTTGAAATACGACATGGTCGCGTTCGACGAAGTGGCGGGCTCCACTTTCAAGAACGAGACGGACAAACAGACATACAAAGACTACATGGAAATGGGCTCATTCTCGCGAGGGGATGACAAAGGAACCCTATCGGCGGAAGCCGGCATCGTGTTCAACGGCAACATCGACGGTGACGTGGAAACGACTGCGCGGATTTCCCACCTGTTTGCGCCGCTACCGGATACGATTCGTAACGACATGGCGTTTCACGACCGCTGGCATGCATACCTGCCGGGATGGGAAATGCCCAAGATGCAGACGGATTACTTCACACCGCACCTGGGTCTGATATCCGACTACCTGGCAGAGATCTTCCATAGCGAGTTGCGGCAACGGAACTATACGGATAGCTATGATCGCTACTTCGGATTGGGAAGCCACGTGGAAGAGCGAGACCGCAAAGCGATTGCGCGGACCACCTCTGGTCTGGTGAAGCTCATCCACCCGGACGGCCAATGCACGAAGGAAGAAGTTCAGGAATACCTTACCTTCGCGACCGAAATGCGACGGCGCGTCAAGGAGCAACTCAAGCGCTTGGGCGGCGTTGAATATTCTCGCGTAAACCTTTCGTTCCTCGACAAGCAGACTGGGCGCGAAACATTTGTGAGTTGCCGCGAGCTCGGATCGACCCAACTGATTCCTGAGACAAGCCTCAACCCTGGAGACCTGTTCACGGTCGGATTTGATTCCGAGGATGCGCGCTACTCCCTCTACCGTCTACAGGTGACCGCGACGCCTTCTGGCCACCGATTCAATGTTGTTGGCGCTTCGGGCAAGGGTACTCGTGAAAGCGCGCGAATGGCGTACGACTTCATAAAGGCCAATGCGTCCCGAATTGGCCTAGACAGAGACATCGCTGGGTACGACATCAACATGCAGATCATGAGCCTGATGCAGGGCAAGGATTCCCCTGATTTGGGCGTGGCCATGTTTATCGCAATGGTCTCCGCCCTGGTGGGGAGATCCATCGCGCCTGGGCTAGTGGTCCTTGGTCAGATGAGCATCCACGGTGTTCTCAATCGCGTTGAAGGGCTGGCAGACAGGCTACGGATCTCGCTGGACGCGGGCGCAAAACGGATATTGATCCCGACCGAAAGCAGGAGAGATTTCGCCGAGCTGCCGGCGGAGTTGATCGACAAGCTGCAAATTGATTTCTACAGTGATCCGGCGAAAGCAGCATTTAAAGCTTTCGCGGAGATTTAGACCATGGCCGATTTTCAAAGCCGAACAAAACTGCGGCTCGCGCAATACAAGCGTGAGGTCCTGAATGTCCATGAAGATGGAATCTGGCTCAAGAACCGTCAACCATACCCGCACATTTTGCCCGCCGCACAGCGCCAGTTGAATATTTTGTCTGCGTTCCGCGACCAATTCTGGGCCTGGTTCGACCAGCAAGACATTCGGCTGCACAGCGACTTTCATCATCTGAACTCATCCCAGGCGCTCTGCTTCAACCTCTTCTTCCCACTCTTGATGCCAGTTGGTGAAGGCCTGCCGTCGATTGTGAAAATACTGGGTCTAACCGGGACTCCCATCGCCGGCGCACGTTTTGAGTTCGAACCGGACAGCGTAGAAGGGACCAATTTCGATTTCACGATTCCGTTGGACACTGGCAGCCGAATTTATTTCGAGGTGAAGTACACGGAAATTGGTTTCGGATCGGCAAAAGCGGATGACGAGCACCTCTTCAAATTCCAGAATATTTATCAACCTCGGACATCGGACAGATTTGAAGCATCGTACTGTACCGCCGCCGGGTTCTTGAAGAACTACCAGATCGTTAGAAACCTCTGGCACCTTGATCTGACGGCGGGCGATACCGCTGTGTTTCTTTTCCCTCGGGCTAATGGGGCGTTGAAGCGCACAGAAACAACCTTGCGGGCCTGTCTTTTGGAGCCATACCGTTCTCACGTGATCGTCGCGTACATCGAAGACCTGATCTCGGGACTCGGTGCCAATCCGAGGAGCGTACCCGAGGAAAGTGCTCTTTCTGAGTTCCGCAAGAAGTACTTCCCGAGCTCAGCGACGGCGGGACATTGATGAGTCCCTACACCCCCACCGTTCTCAATTGCTCACGCAACATGTCGACTCTGGGGCACCGACTCCCGAGACTCGTCCTCGCCGCGGACTGGAGCGCCAACCAGAACAAACGTTGGATGGTGCGCGCCGAGCACGACGCCTCCGACGGGTATCTTGTCTATCCGCCCGAACCTGTCGGGGAACCAGCTTCTCTAATCGAGCGGCTTCGAGGACAGATTTCCGTTCACGAGAGTTTGTTAATCGGATTCGACTTTCCAATTGGCCTGCCGGCAGTTTACGCGCGGCAAGCAGGTGTGACCTCTTTTCGATCCGCATTGAGTAAGTTCGGAAGTGATCCGTGGGGGAGCTTCTACAACATCAGCGACTTTCCCAGCCTCCGGCAGCCGTTCTCGCCGCGACCGACGCAGAAGCCAGGAAACTACAGGGCCCAACTGGCGAGTGCACTGGGGTGCCAAGACCTTTCGGTGATGCGGCGACGCTGTGACCTAAAGACAGCCACACGCAAAGCGGCCGAGTGTCTTTTCTTCACAATGGGGAGTGCCCAAGTCGGCGCCGGAGCCATCGTCGGCTGGCGTGATCTCATTCAGCCGTCGCTTGAGGATGTTAAACTGTGGCCGTTCGACGGCGAATTGTCGACGCTGCTCGCTTCGCCAGGCGTGACAATCGCCGAGATCTATCCAGCGGAGGCGTATTCACATCTAAGTGTGAAGATCGGAGCCGGAACGGGGCGAACCAAGACTTTGAGAGCCGATCGGAGAGAGGCAGCGAAGTCATGGCTCATCGAATTTGGCGCCGGTCAAATCCGCCTCAGCCACGCCGCTGAATCGTGGATAGAGTGGGGATTCCTCGCTGAGGATGATTTCGATGCAATGGCTGGCCTATTGTCAATGCTGAGAATTGTTACGGGCCAAAGATCTGGAACTGCTCCGAAGACGAATGATGTCCTACAGATTGAGGGATGGATTCTTGGACAGGCGTTCATCGACCTTCACGATCAGCGCTGCATTGGCAAGGATCAGACCGTCTAACAGAGAGGAGCCGTATGCACCAGATCAGATATCAGGCAAGAAGTGCTTCTCGTGATCGGAGGCATGGCGCCGGTCGTCCATGCGGAGCTTCCGCTGACATCCCGTGGGCGCTTCCGTTCTCAGACGACGTGGAGGGTGAAACTTGAGCGTGCTCACCGTCCCATTTTTGACCGATCTCGATCCCCAGGCTGCTGTTAAAGGTTCACGCGATCCTCTCGGCGTGCAGACCATCTGGGCACGTCTCGGACGACATGTCGTTGGCAATCTGACGACGGTGAGCACCTCGGTTCGAGATTTCACAACGCTAGTGCTTGGCTATTACTTCGCCGAACGTGTTGCCAACGAAATTGGCGGAGACGGCGACCTCGCGATTTTTCTCAGATGGGAGCAGTTGGCGGCCTATTCGCGAGGCGAAATCAACGGGGACTGGAAGTTCCGCGGTGTCGATCGCGTCAAGAAAAACCTGCAGGAGAACTCCCGCATTAGGCTTAGTACGGACTCGAGCGCTCAGATCCTAAGTAACCAGAAGACCTACGGCCTCTGGGGGCTCTACACCGTTCCAGCACGCTCCTCCGGCCTGGTTGAGGGCGATCCCGCCCGGCTCACAGCGCCCGGCCGTGATCTCGTTGAAACGGCGTACTTGCCCCTCTTTGCCAAAGGTGGCTACCGGAATGGAGACGCCCTCGTCTCCAGACTGGCGAAACCGAAAGCGGAGCTCGATTGGCAGAAGTCAGACCGCAAGTTGATTGAGACTGTCGCTACGGTATTGAACAAGCGCCTGGGCATTGACGAACGCGACGTGTACAGGAGACACCTTCTCCTGGGAGGCCCTCAGGACAAGACGGCCGGCGGGCAGGCGACTCTCGCGAAGGCGATGGAATCAACGCTGGACGACGTAACGTGGAGGCTAACCCCGGGCAATGTGCGGCATCTGGCAAAACGATGTGGCGCCGACGGGGACAATGGAGCAGTTGTAGCCGAGCGGTTGGAGCGTATTCGGACCGCAGAGCAGTTGTTGGCGCCCGCCGCCGCGCTTTTTGGCCTCATCCTCGCCAGCGATGGCCAAACGTTGGCCGACGTGAGCGGAGTGATGAGACGTCAGTGGGGAAACTCAGTTCGAACGATCGACGTAGAAGCGACCAAATCGCTCGAAACGGAGCTACGGGATTCTACAGGCGCCACGGAAACGGGCCAGCGATGGGTTGAAGTAGCTCGCACACTCGCTTCGGGCGACTTCGAACGCACGCTCGGCGTTCTTCTAGCACAGAATAGCGCCGTCATGAAGGCCCGCGCGGGCGCCGCCCCTTGGGTCGATGTCACCAACGGGCGACTTCGGGTTCGGTTCCGTGACGACGATGGTGGAGGTCTTCCGAAGCGATCGGAATTGCCAGAGTTTTGGCGTCACTCGTACTTCATCGATTCTCTGCGGGCTATTGCCCTCGCCCTAAGGAGCGGGAGTCATGCCTGAACTGCCGCCTCATGCCGTACTCTCCGAGCAGCTGGAAGAAAGGTTGCGCGGACGCCGCCTCGTCGCAGCGGTCTTTCTGACGTTCCGATTCGACCCCGAATTCTTCGAACAAGAGGTTCTGCCGGCGTTTCTCGACGTGCCGCTAAGCCATGCGGCCGCGATCAAGCTGGTGCAACTTGAAGATGCGATGCGATCCGTTCCCGTTGGCGTAGCGGTGTACTACGACCAGAACGGTCTCGTGCCCGAAGCTGGTCCGTCCAAGCTCGACCTGAAGCGGATTGCAGTACGCCACCGAACGGGTATTTTCCACCCCAAGAACGTGTTTGCACTAGTCGAAGACATAGAGCCGGACGAAGCGGGTCACAGGGCAAGAGCGCTACTCGTCTCTTGCATGTCAGCGAACCTCACACGCGCTGGCTGGTGGGAGAACGTTGAGGTTTGCCATACCGAGGAAATCGTTGAAGGCGACTTCACGCGACTGGGTGACGACTTGGTCAGATTCTTTGAAGGATTGGAGCGCCGAGTCGGAGACAAAGCATCGGATGGTCACGCCCCGCTCCGAGCGATTCGAGACTTCGTTCGAAACACCTATCAGCGCGAGCGACGTTCAACAGACGGGATTCTGCACCCACATTTCTTCGACGGGCGAGCGTCGGTGCCGGACTTCCTTCGTTCAGTTGCCGACCGTTCTCTCGATGGCGCGTACTTGGAGATCATCTCCCCGTACTTTGATGCGGGGCCAACATCTTCACCTCTTGAAGACCTAATCAACGAGTTCAAGCCGCGTGAAGTGAGGGTGTTCCTGCCGAGAGCTCACACCGGTGAGGCACTGTGTACGCCGGAGATCTACGAGTCGGTCAGGGGTCTGCCGAACGTGAGTTGGGCCCGCATGCCGCAAGAACTGCTGCGAGGTGGAAGCAGTGAAAGCGCCCGCCAGCGGATGGTTCACGCCAAGGTCTACCGATTCTTCGGACTGCAGCCGAAGTTCGAAGTGATCTTCGTTGGCTCGGTCAACCTCACGAATCCGGCCCATCGGCATGGCGGCAATCTCGAAACCGGCTTCCTGGTGGAACTATCCCCACCCCGCCGACCTGACTGGTGGTTGATCGCCGAAACCGCTCGCCCACGACAATACAGTCCTCGTCCCGAAGACGAAGGCAACGCGGCTACAGGTGGCTCAAAGCTGTCAGTTCGGTTCTGGTGGAACACGACAGCGGGCGAAGTCTACTGGGATGACTCCTCAACGTCGCCTGAGCTCAATATTACTTCGCAGGGCGTCGAGTTGTTCTCGGTCGATGTTTTGCCACCGAAGGCGTGGTGTCCCCTCCCCACTGGGGCATGCTCGGAACTGCAGCGGGTCCTTCGCTCTACCTCACTCCTTACGGTCCTGGGCGAAGGGGCAGAGCCGGGATTGATTCTCGTGCAGGAAGAAGGCATGTCCCACCGCCCTTCACTGATGTTCGACCTGTCGCCAGCGGAGATCCTTCGCTACTGGTCCCTACTGACAGCGGCCCAACGGGCGGCGTTCATTGAGGCTCGCGCTCCGGAATTGGCATGCCTGGGTGAGGGTGCCGCCCTAGTGTCGCGGTACGTGCCTCTCGCGCAGACGCAGACCTTCTTCGACCGGTTCGCGGGGATATTCCTGGCCTTCGGCAACCTCGAACGAAGCGTCCGTGCAGCCTTGCGGGACGGCCGTGAGCGTGAAGCCACATATAGGCTGTTCGGACAGAAGTACGATTCGCTCGGCTGTCTTCTGGATAGAGTGCTCAAAGACGCCAAGGACGGGGAAGGCGACCTCGTCGATCACTACGTGATCGTTTTGTGCGCTCAGCAACTTGTGCAGGAGCTTCGGCGGGAACACGGTGACTTCTGGCGCGAGCACCAGGCCGATGGGAAGCACCTTCAGGAGCAACTCGGCGTCACGCAATCCTTACGCGAGAGCCTTGTCGCACGCGACCCCGCCCAGATGCCGGAATTCCTGGATTGGTTCGAGCGATGGTTCCTGCAGCGCGCGACGCCGGTTGTGAAGGAGGTCTCTTGATTGATGTCGCCACAGCGAGCAAACTGCTCGACTTCGGTGCCCGTATTGGGCAGGGTCCTCGTGCTCAGGAGCAGCTCGAGGGAGCGGTCGCGATCCACAACATTCTGAAGAAGCATCGGGTCGCCTACCTGGCTGACGAGGTCGGCATGGGCAAAACCTATGTCGCGCTTGGAGCTCTTGCCCTGTTTCGCCATTTCCAGCCCAACTTTCGTGCGGTTGTGATTGCCCCGAAAGAGAATATCCAGCACAAATGGATGAAGGAGTTCGGCAACTTCGTCGCACACAATATCAGGTTCCCTGACCTCCGTGTGGCCGCCATTGACGGGCACCCTGCACGGCCGCTCGTAGCCTGCGATAGCATTCTGGAGTTCGTTCGTGAGGTGGCCGTCGACCCCGGGAGAGATTTCTTCCTTCGCCTGAGTTCGTTCAGTTTGGCTCTCGGAAACGATGTTGAGCGAAAGGGCTGGAGACGGGTTCGCGACGAACTGCGAAAGGAAGTGCCGTGGCTACCCGACACAACGCTGGATCTTCGGAGCAACAAAAACCTCTTCAAGGACAGTTTCGCTAGAGCCGTCTGTTGCGCTCTACCGGTCTTCGACCTGGTTATCGTGGACGAAGGGCACAACCTAAAACACGGTTTCAAGACGGGTGTCGCGGCCAGGAACCGCGTTCTGGCCTTGGCTTTCGGCCATCCTTCAGAACACGGAGCTGGACGCGAGTTTCCGGGATACGGACCTCGCGCCAAGAGGGTGTTGTTTCTGTCAGCCACGCCTCTCGAGGAGACATACGAACACGTCTGGAACCAGTTAGACGTGTTTGGCCTCGGCCACGATTTTGACGGATTACGTGACGACCGGTTGAGCGAGGACCAGAAAAAGCAGGTGGCCGCGAAATTCCTTGTTCGTCGGGTCACGACAATGCGTGTCGGCGGTGAGGATCTAACGAAGAATCAGTACCGCCGCGAATGGCGGCGCGGTGGCCTCCACACACATGACGAACCGATCCAAATTAACGACGACCGCCAACGCTTGGTAGTGGCGTTGGTTCAGAAGAAAGTAGCCGAACTTCTCGGATCCGAGAAGTTCAACATGTCTTTCCAGATCGGGATGCTTGCGTCATTCGAGAGTTTTTTGGAGACGACACGCTTGAAACGAAGCATCGACGAGGCGGCCAACTTCGATGACGGCGACCAGACGGCTGATGTAAAGGACGAGGCTCTCCGGTTGGCGGCTCGCGAGGGCATCGACGTCCGCGACGTCAATCGCTTGACCCGACACTACAAAGAGTGTTTTGGGAAAGAGATGCCGCACCCGAAGATGGACGCACTAGTTGACTCGCTCAAGGACGCTTGGACGACCGGGAAGAAGGCTCTTATCTTCGTCCGGCGCGTTAAGTCTGTTGACGAACTGAAACGCAAACTCGATGAAAAGTACGACGAATGGCTGATTCAAGCTCTACGCGACCGGCTGGCTCAGAGTGCCGGCGCCGCTTTCGATGAAGTCGTGCAGAGGTATTTTCAGGAGAAGAGAGAGGCGGAGCATGCACGAAGGACCCGAGCGGCTGCTTCTCCGGCTGCGGACTCCGTTGAAGGTGAGTCGAACACCGATGACCGCGGTGGCACCGACACGTTCTTCGCGTGGTTTTTCCGAGGTGAAGGTCCTAAGGGTGTGGTTAGCGGTGCGAACGTTCAGAGGCGCTTCATCCAAAAAGGAACCGTGTACTCGACCTTTTTTGAAGACAATTACGTCATGGATCTCCTAGGCGCCAGGCCAGGCGGTGTGGCTGAAGCATTGGGAAAGACACTAGGACTAGAATCTCATCAACTGCGGGACGAGCTTCGTCGACGCGCTGCGAAATATATCGGTCGCGCAAAGCGCCTTCAAAGGGCAGATCGAATGGAGGCGGCCCAGGCGGCTGCGCTTGAGTTGTTGAAAGAGCGGCAAGACGAGTTGGGAGAGCGGGCGCGAATCATCTGGCACCAACGATTCGAGACCTCCAAACGCAACGCCTCCGGGGGCGATGCTCCAGACGTTTCGGAAGGACTCGAGCATGCGACGTTTTTCACCGAGTTGCGCCGCGCCGATCGTTCAGAGCTGCGGAGAGCACTCTGGCCGGCGCCGCGTTCCGGTTCTGTGCGCGATCAATTCCGCGAACAGCAGCAGCGCGCCCAGATGCTGGAGACCGCGGCTCGCCTTGGCCATGCGCTCATCGATCTATACGTCCTGACGATCCGGCGTCTCGGAAGCATCGAGCAGCGAACCCTCGATCTCGAAGCAGGGGAAGAGGGCGACTCCCTGGAACGTCGTCGCATTGACGAATACCTTGACGTCCTGGAGAGTCAGCGTGCCACGCCGCTAGGTCATCGGGGCTGGAGCGCCTTTGACGAACTCCGGCAGATCGCTGAAAACTTCGATCTGATATTGGATGTGAATGCGCCGGAGGTTCGCACCCAGACACTCGCCGAAAGCAGACGCGACCTCGGCTCGATTCTCGGCGAACAGCAACCCGTGGGTGGGATGTCAGGCCAGGTGAACCAAAGACTGGTCCAGCAGTTCCGAATGCCGGGCTATCCATTCGTTTTGGTCACGACAGATCTTCTGCAAGAGGGAGAAGATCTGCATACGTTTTGCTCTGCGGTACACCATTACGGCATCGCCTGGACACCCTCTTCGATGGAGCAGCGTATAGGACGGATCGACCGGGTGCGTTCACAGTCAGACAGGCGTCTGTCTGGGCTCGAAGCGATTCAAGATGGCGCAGACCTGCTTCAGGTGTACTATCCCCACCTCGAGGACACCGTGGAAGTGCTTCAGGTACAGGTTGTTCTCGAACGGATGAATACGTTCCTGCGGCTGATGCACGAGGGGTTGTCTGTACCGAAGGGTGATCACCGCCGAGTTGACGTTAGTCGTGAATTGGTGGATGGCCGTCGAACGGTCGAGGCCATTCGCGAGCGCCTCCGTAGTGCTTTTCCGATACAGGATTGGGCGCTTCGTGGAGAACGGCAAACGCTGGCGACGGACGCGAACACGGTAGCCGCTGCACTGGATCGCTTCGAGAGGCTGCCAGGGGCGGCATACGTGGGCTTACAAATCGGATGGGAGCCGTTCTCGCGGAACGGCACTCTGCTCGGCACCGTAACCCTCATGAGTGGCCGGGTCCAGCCGTTTGCTCTTCTCCTCAAGTCCGATGGGGAACGGCTCGTCGTCAGGTGTGTGAGCCCCGTCGGTCGCGTGGAACCCGAGTCGACGATGATCGCTGTTGAAGAAAGTGTTCGCACACGCCGGGTGAGGCTCGGTGCCATTATAGGACGCGAAGAGGCGCTATACGACCTTACAGTCGAGGATGACGTATTGCTCGCGGACCCATCTCAGGACGTCGCGCGAACGATGGTCCTGTTGCGCCGGGTTGTTGAGCAATCCGACATTCTTGAGCAGATTCATCTTCCCCTGCTCGATCAGCCCATGGCTTCTTTCGAATCGGATCTCAAGCGGGAAGGAGGGCCCGACCGTGCCTGATTGGAGGCATTTCTGCCGTGGCGAGGAAGGCATATCTGTCGATGGGGACGGGTTTGAGATCGTCACGACCGGCGAAAGGCATCAGCGCATCGCCGTTCGTGAAACAACCGACACTTTTGAACTAACCGGCATCGTCGCCCGTCCATCTGCGATCGTTGGCATTCCGGATGTCGCACTGCGAACTTGGCGCCGCAACCGGGCAATGCAATTGGTTGGATTCAGGCTCGATCAGAAAGGTCGGCTGGTCGGCGAGGCCTGGGTACCGAAAGCGGGCCTGACTAGGGACGAGTTCCTACTCTATGCCAAGCGCGTCGCTGACGAGTGCGATTTCTTCGAGTATCATTTGACGGGTAAGGATCGCGAGTAAGCTGCGGACAAGAAGGCCCGCTATCGCTGCTTGATCGAGAATCAACCCCATCGCCGCGCCCGGCGCAGAGATGTAGCGAGCTGCCGAACCCCGGCGTCCTTAGCCCCCCAGCGCCTTCACCCGGCCGAAATGCGAGCGTTTTACCTTCTGAAAGTCGCTCTTCCGCCATCCCCCGAGTGCTCGGCACACGAACGGCACACGGCACCACGCTAATATGCTCGATTGTTTAACATTTGGAGAGACGAAGGCTGATCGGGGTTCAGTCATTACCCTTAGCGGCGGCCCGGGCTGACAGCTTACGCGCTGAGGGTGACCACTGTCTTGATTCCAATCGCATCCAGAATCTCCTGGAGCCGCGCAATCGCAACCGTCTGATAGTCGCTCTCCTCATACCGACTGATCACTTGCTTGCTCACGCCCAGCCGCCGGGCCAATTCGGTTTGCGAGACGCCCTTTGCAATCCGGACCTTTGCGATGAACGGCGCTATTTGATCCAGTCGCTCGACGTGGGGTAGGGTTAACTCGCCGGACTTTACCTGATCGTACTCGCGCAGTTCGTCTTCCAGTTGTCTAATCATCCCCTCGTAGCTTCCGCGGACCGCCGCAGAGCGTTTGCCTCGCTTCTCCTGCTCCGCTGTCGCGAGTGCTCGCCGGAAGCCCTCGATCTGAGCCAAGGTCCGATCTCGTTGTGCGTCGCTCTTGATCATGGCCGTGCCACCTTCACCACTTGGATCACGCCGCGAGGTTGACCGTCGCGGTCCTGTCGAAAGAAGTCAGGAAAACCCATCTCAGCGCTGGCCTGCATCGCCGGATGGATGAAAAACTCAACGCCATGGTCGGCCCACATTCGCCACTTCCACTTTCGAACGTGCGGAACAAGAACCAACTCGAAGTCGATCCAGTACGGATCGATGCGATCATAAACGCCCGCGTCGGGCTCAACCCAATAGCCGTCGATATCACCGGGATCTGGCTTCTCCGTACAGAAGCTGCCGTCGATATAGATTTCTTGAATACCGGCCGCCCAAAAAGCCTCGACAGCAACGCGAAGCCCCTTCAATAACCATCGACGACGGGGCGTGAAACCGAGATGCTTCCCGATCTGCTCCAACGTTGCCTTATGGTTTCCCGGTGGCAATCCGCCAGTGCTGGGATCAAATGCCGGAATCAAAAGCTACCTCCATCATGCCAGGGACAATCCGAAATGTCAACATTTAAGCTGTCAATCGGTGCTAATTACAAATCATCGCCAGACCCTCTCCCCGAACAGCATTGCACCGCTGATCGCATAAAGGGACAGGTTGTATGCCGCATGTGAGAGGGCCGCCGAAGCCGTCGATCCAGAGCGCCACCTGATCCAGCCGTAGAGGGTTCCCGTTGAGGTGATGCACGCCAATTGTAGCCAACTGACACCGGGCTGTGCGAGATGGACAGCAGCAAAGACCACCGCCGCTAAAACCACGACCGACCGGTGCCAGCCAGCGTCATTAGCTGCCTTGCTCAGCAACCAAATAAGGAACGCGAACAGATAACCGCGGAACACGATCTCCTCGAGCACGGGCCCTAGCGTCACCTGAAGGGCGATGAGCTTCCAATTATCGCCCAGCCTCATTCCTTGTCCCGAAACAGTTCCGATCACGAAAACAATGATGCCAGCCAGTGCGCCGCTCACGGCGGCGAGCACCCAATCAGTTCGGGCAGCTGACCGCCAGCCCGCGTAATCGAAGCCCAGTCCTCTCAATCGATCAAGGTTTGCCCACGCGTAAACCAGGAATGCTGTTGCGCCAACGGCACCGATGATGCCGGTCTTGCTCCCTGGCGATGCCAAAAACTGCCAACTGCCGAGCAGCAACACCCAGAACACGACCTCCCGGCATTCGCCAATTCTGAAAATCATTGATAACCCCGCCTTACGTTCTCCTGTTGTCCTGGTCGGACGTCCCTCCTGCAACGAGCGGCGACGTCGGGCAAGCGACTATGCGCGAGTCGATCCCTCTCTTCCGCAGAAGCACTGGAGTTGGTACAGTAAAAAAGCTTTGACCACCAGTCCAAGCGGCCTCCCCCAGAAATGAGCCGTGGATGGCGAAAAGAGACACCGCAAACCTCGTTCTCAACGTTCGGCGCGATAGAAAACAAGAAGCACTGCAGGGGGCACTCCTGGTGCCTTGGCGGCAGTTGGCGGATGGCGCAGCGGCATTCGCGGATTGGCACCTGATCATTTTGTGGGTGCGGGTCATTACTGAAGTTGCAGAGCAGCTTCCACAAATCGTGCGCGCCGCCCTGCAGTCTCGGTGCCCTGGGTTCTTGGAGAGCCAGAGCCGGAAACAGAGGGACAGTCTTCCCGTTTGGAAATCTTTGGAAGAATGGGTCACCGCTCACCAATTCGCCACGGCAAGAGCCGAGGGCTGGTTTGATGCCCTGATGTACTACGCCTACAAGGATCTCCGCACCGAGCAAGCCTGGACGACGTGGGAGCGCACCAAGGCCGATTGGCACCAGACGGCGCCGGCCAGATGGCCGATGCTGGAACACTGGACGTCGGAAGTTCTTGCCACCCGCAGCCTGGCCTCTCCCGGAACCGAGAAGGCTCGCGCCGTTCACGCTCTCGGAGCTGTGGAAGCGTCGCGCCTCAACCAAGGCGTCACCGCACTGCTCGAATCGCGAGCATTCGCGCTCTGGATCGACGCTGTATCCAAACCGGGGCAACCCCTTCATGAAGCCGTAGCGAATGAACTGCGAGACCGATGCCCCAATCTTCTGCCCGCTTCCGGTCCTGGCCCTCTGTGGATCCGATCTCTTTTCTATAGCCTCGTTCGTTTCGGCGAGTCGAACTGGCGGAGCGCGGCGCGGTCCGAAGGATGGTACGCGGCACTGCGCTACGAGGTCGTTCACCACCCTCGTTACCAACGGCTCATTCATTACAATCAGCGGTGCCATGATGAGTGGTCCCAAGCTGGTCCGAAGTCCTACCCGTCGTTCTCCGAATGGCTTGCAGCTGCCGACGGCTACTGTGTTGTTCGAATCGCCTAAACCTCATTCGCTGTCCGCTCCGGCCGCTTTCTGCTTGGCCGTGCGGTCCGGGTATCCCATCTCGCGGAGCCAATTCTGCATGTCCACGCTCAGGCTCTCGAATGGAATTCTTTCCGGATGGTCGGCGAGGAACTTCGACACCGAACTATCGGTGATGCGGCCACCTTTGGTAAGGAGAAGCTTTTCGGCGACCCAGTATTGAACCCTGGCAGGTGGAACTGCGAACATGTCGGCGACATCCTTGACTTTGAAGCCGCCCAGACTCTCTGCCGTGTAGTCGAGATCCCGAAGCCGCTTCCGGACAGCCGCAACAGTTCGGCCGAGCCGCTCCGCAATCAGTGCCAGCGACGCATTGCTGTCGATGGACCAGAGCAGGTGGCTCTCATCCGCGTCTGTCCAGCGCGGCGCCCTTCGCCGGCACAACTTTAAGTATGCCGCGCGTTTCTTGACCGAATACCAGGACCACTGTGGTTGGTGCTGCCGGATTGCACGCCGCGCGGCGCGCAGACCGCCCCGTGCCCAGGCGATCTTCAAAACGTCATCCAACTCCGCAGTCCAGCGGCAAGTTTTCCCCCTGGGCTTGCCGACCTTCCGGCCTTTCCTCCGGCCTGCCTTCATATTGTTCCCCGCCCGCTGGTGCTGCCTTGTAGTGCTTGATGCCCCTCGAACCGCCGCCGAGTGTCGACATTCGCCAGATTGGCTCTCTACTGAAATAAGCAGTTCGCGGCCAGGAAAGTCAGATTTGGATCTGTCTGGAAACATGAAATTGATCACACTCACCACCGCCGTCTGATGAACAGAGATGTCCGTTGCCGGATCGGAATGGAGTTTGGCATAATTTCGCGATTATCTCCCGCACTCCGTGGGCGACTTCAGACCCGGTCTCGAAACGCCCGCGTTGCCGCTGCTTGGACCCTTTCGGTGAAGGGTTTGCCGTGTGCTGTTTGTTTGCGAGGGTGTCCTTGGCCCGTATCGTCTTCTGGGCTTACAGGCCGACAAACCGTGCTCAACCGTACGGAAACTAGCCTGATAAACCCCTCGGAGAGCTAAACCCTGCAAAATCTTTCTAACTTTTTGCCGCGTCCATGGCTTATTTAAATAGAGGGGATGCTCACGTTCGACTTTCATTCATGACCAACCCTCTGCCGACGACTGTTCGCACGGGCCAAAGCGATGGGAGAGGCACAGCGGAGGAAACGGGACCGAGGCTCCGACCGGATACCAGAGTTCTGGATCCGGCCCCAGGATAGGCGCGGCAGTCCAATTGATCCACGCCTCCTCGAAGCCTCGCGGCGGCTTTGGCCGTGGGCATATCGGCACGTTGAAACCGAGTTACACGATGGCGCGCGCGCCGCAGAACTTCTCGAGCAAGTCGCGATGGAGGTGTCTGCTCGGCTTCGCGACGAGCCGGAAGTGGAACGCAACCTGAGTGGATACTTGATTACGGCGTTCCACCACTGCGTGCGCTCCCAACTCTTGAGAGACAGTCGGTTGGCGTACGAGGGGCTCCTCTACGAACTCGAGGAGAACCACCAGCCCAGAGCGCCGGATTGGGTTGCGGCGATGGAAACGAAGTTGGCTCTGGACTTCCTCGTTTCTTATCTTCCTCACCAGATAAAGCACATGCTCAACTTCCGCACGCTAGGGTTTTCCTGGAAGGAGACTGCGCAGCTCGCAGGAATCACAGTAGAGCAAGCAAAATCAAGGTTTTACTACGGCGTTCAGAAGGCCTACGAGACGCTCCTTGAGAACCAGGCGAAGCGACGAAAATGTAAGGATCCGGAATGATGAACGAGCAAGGCGCCGCTAATCAGTTCACCCGCCGCGAAGAGAAAAAGCTCCTAGAGCTTGCCTCCGAATACGTCAGGTCGGGCTTTCCGAACCCCGAGCGCCTCGGTTGTCCGGGATCGGAAGCCCTCAAATCAATCGCGGGGCGGCATCTGAAGTTCCCCGAGGCCGAGGATATCGTCGACCACATCGCGACATGTTCACCCTGCTTCGTCGAGTACAAAACTATTCGCCGGAGATCACGACGGCGCCTCGTCGGCGGAACGGCCTTATGTTGCGTATTGGGTTTACTGCTCTCTGGGCTCATTTGGCGCTTTGCGACGCCCGCACGACCTCGAAATGAGACTATTGCACAACAACCCCCGACAGCCCTCAAGGCGGTGCTCGACTTCCGGAACAGGACGGCAGAGAGGTCTGACCGAAAACAGCCGCCTAATGAGGCATTCGCCCCACATCTGAGGCGGGCACAGCTCGATCTCAGCATCGAGCTTCCCGTAGGCGTGGAGGACGGGCTGTACTCTGTGCAGTTCCGAAACCAGGCCGGTCAATCTGTCGTTAACACCGCAGGCACCGCGGCATGGGATGGAGCTGCAGAGACTCTTGCTGTCGCGGTCGATCTCCGCAACTTGCCACCTGGGGATTATGTCTTGGCGATCCGCAGCGGAACCTCCGCCTGGCGCGAGTACGCAGTCGTTTTGGACTGACAAGGAAGGAACGATGGGCTGCCGTTTAATGAGACATCAAATTCGTGGTCATCGAGTGGCAGGGTCGCCTCTCAACTGGCCCACCAAATCGCGGGCTTCGCCTCGGCCCGGAGTGAAACGTACGGCTGGGATTCATGAAATCACCAGACTCGCGATTGCGTTGGTTATCCTCGCTTCGGCGATTGGGAACGCTCATCCCCAGACCGCTGCGGATCTGTTAGCCGAGGCCGACCGTTTGGCTTGGCTGAAGAACTGGTCGAGAGCCGAGCCCCTGTTTTCAAAGGCAGACGAGATGTTTACCGCAGCCGGCGACGAGAGAAACGCTTTATACGCGAGGATCAGCGCCATCAGAGGGCGTCTTCCGCAACTGCGGCTCATTGAGGTCTCTCAAACTCTCTCCGATTATCTCGATAATCCAATCGTTCAGAACGACCCCAAGCTGAAGCTCCGCTGTCTCGTCGTGAAGGGCGACGTGGATTTGGACTTCGATGATGGTCTGGCACAGACGGACTGGACCGAGGCCCTGACGCTGGCGAAATCGCTTAAGGACCCAGATTGGGAAGCACGAGCCACGGGCGAGTTGGGCATTATCACCTTCCTGGAGGGCGATCACGCTGGAGCGGTTATGAGCGTCGGTAATGCCCTATCCCACGCGATCAAGAACGGCGATATTGGGGGACAAGTCCGGTACCTGACCTTGATCGGAAGTGGTTTGACAGAGTTCGGCCGCCCTGAGCAGGCGCTCGAGTATCTGGACCGCGCGCTGAAGGTCGTGGCGTCCACTCCGGATTTAGCGGATCCAGTCATGACATACACAGAGAAGGCGCGCGCCTTGGCTGCTGCAGGCCAGGAGCCGGAAGCAACCAAGATCTTACAGAGCGTGCTGAATGCTGCGGTCGAGCGCCAAAGCTACGGATATCAAGCCGATCTATTGATCCAGATGGCGAGGCTCTCACTAAAGGCCAACCGCCAGAGTACTGCTATTGACCAGCTTCAGCAGGCATTCGAGCTAGCCAACAAAGTCGACGCCCGCCGCCTGGTATCGCAGGCTGCCCTGGAGTTGTCGAACATCTATCGGGAGCGTGGCCAATTGGATGCCGCCGAACAGGCTTTGGCCGGCGGGATTGAGGCAACCCGAAATGCCGGTGATCGCTACACTCTGCCTCGCTATTTGGCGGCTTACGCCGAAATCAAGGCTGCCCGCCGCCAGTATCGTCAGGCTGACGATACATTTCAGGAAGCAACCGATATTGCGAATGGGATGCTCTCTAACGTTTCGAGCACCAGCGCGAAGAGTTCGCTGATTGCCGTCATGGATGATCTCTACGTCGGCCATTTCCTTCTCACGGCGCGCGATCTGAAAAGCGCGACCGAAGCGTTTTCCGTCATTGAAGGTGCTCGCGGCAGGTCGGTGGCAGATCTCTTGAGGCTTGCCCCCACCACAAGCGCAATGTTGGCCAGAGGCACCTCCTCCCTGGCGAGACAAATCTCCACGCTGCAACTGGCGCTCCAGAAAACAACGAACAAACCACAGCGGCAGCAGATCCTCGATCGGATCCTGGTAGCCGAACAGTCCATCTCTCCAGCCGAGGCTGCCAATAGCCGTAAATGGATGCGTACTTCTCAACCGGTCGCGCCGAGCGCACTACGAGCGCGTCTGCGTCCCGATGAAGTGTTCATCGAATACGTCCTCGCCGAGCCTGTTTCGTACTGCTTGGTTGCGACACGTGAGAGCCTGCGCCTGAATGCTCTACCCGGCAAGGCCGTCATCAGCCGTTCCGTTGAAGCTCTCCTGCAGAACATCCGCCAAAACGACTACGCGACTCATCTGGCAGCCGAGGCCTACAAGAATCTCCTTGGTAACATTCCCGAGATGGGTCTTAAGAAGCGGGTGATCGTTGTACCTGACAGTCCCCTGGCGGGTCTTCCGTTCGAGGTGCTCATCGACCCGTCGGGCAAGAGTTTGTTGCAGTCGCACGTCGTTACCTACGCGCCGTCGGGCACCGTCCTCGCTCTACTGCGGGAGACGCCCGTAGTCGATCGACGCGCAGTCTCTGCGCTAGCCGTCGCTGCCGGCGGTCCTGAACGCCGGGACGGCTTGCCCACGCATGCGTCCTTAAGGGTTCAGCGCGGAATCTATGACCTGGATGGAACGGAACTTCCCCCGCTACCCGCCGCCGAGGAAGAGGCCAAGGCCGTTGCCTCGATTGTGGGCGGAGATTCCGTGGTACTCAAGGGAGCCGAAGCAACAGAATTTGCATTCAAGCAGCAGCCATTATCACGATTCCGAATCCTGCACTTTGCCGTCCACGGCTTAATCAGCACTCGATACCCGGACCGATCAGCGCTCGTGTTTCGCAATGATCCGCAGGGCCGTGAAGACGGATTGCTGCAGGCCCGCGAAATTGCAACGCTGCCCCTTCAAGCGGACCTTGTCACGCTGTCTGCCTGTGACACTGGAACGGGCAAAATCAATGGTCAAGAAGGATCGGCAACCCTGGTTCGGCCGTTCCTTGTTGCTGGTGCGAAGGCAGTCGTCGCCAATCTCTGGAGCGCCGACGACGACTTTACAAGGACTCTGATGAAGGAGTTTTACAGCCAACTCGAATCTGGTTTGGACGTGGGCTCCGCGCTTACGCAAGCAAAACTGCGAGTTACCGGGAGGTATGGGAAGGCTGCCCCTCCGCGTCTGTGGGCTGGTTTCATAGTCGTCGGTGACGGGCTTCGGATCCCATCGAACGCATATGAAGGCAAACACTGAATTAACAAGGAACGATCGGTCGGAGATTCTGGATCGTGTCGCGGAGGTTGTCCGTAAACGCTTCTATGACCCTCAACTGAATGGCGTAGACTGGACTAGCCTCGTTAACCAGCGGCGAGAGGCCATCGTCAACGCTGCGCCAGATCAGTTCGAGAAGGCGTTGAACGAACTTCTACTGGAACTGAAGACCAGCCATGTGGGATTCTTTGGCACCCGTTTCAAGGCTGCATCCGCGCGGCAAGCCATCAATGCCACGGTCATCAAGGCCGAGACCTCCTTTGGCCCACGTTGGCGCTTTCAGGACGTCCACCGAGGTGGGGCTGCAGAGAAGGCAGGCATCCGCTCGGGTGACATTGTCCTTACACTGAAAGGCCGCGAGGTCTCGACGTCAGAAGCCCCGCAGTTTCCCATGGGCGAGCGAATCGAGGCCGACATCGCGCAAGCCGGCAACAAAGTCGCCCGATTGACAATCGACATCCCCGACCCGCGCTCGAAGAAACAGCCCGTCAATATCCCCGATGTCGTGACCTCGGAGCGCCTCGCCGACTCCACCGGACTGTTGAAGGTCAGTATGTTCCCCGGGATCGTGGGCATCGACGTGGCTGCGTCGGTGAGCGCGGCGGCTCGGGAGCTCGCCTGCGATCGCCTGATCATCGATCTGCGTGGCAACACCGGCGGCGGCCTGGGGTCGCTGCGTGTTATGAGCCATCTCTGTCCCGACCGCAGAGGAGTGGGCCACAGCGTGACACGATCAAGGGCGGAGAAGGGCTTCGATAAGGAGTCCCTACCGGTGTTCGACCGAATCCCGCCTTCGAAGCTCGGCCTCTTTCCGCTGATATTCAAATTCGGCCTTGGCGACAAGTCGGTGGCGGTGAAGACGGAGGGGTTGGGAGGCCAGTCCTTTCACGGGAGAATCGTGATTTTGGTAAATCAGCATTCCGCCAGTGCCAGCGAGATGATTGCGGCCTTTGCCGGCGAAAACAAACTGGCAACGATTGTCGGTGAGAAGACGCCTGGCCGAGTGGTCGGCGCGAATTCGTTCAAAGTCGGCCATGGCTACCGGGTGGCTCTGCCGGTCGTCGAGTACCGGACATGGGCCGGCACGATCCTTGAAGGGCGAGGGGTCGCCCCAGATGTATCAGAACCCTTTTCGCCGGAGGCGGCGTGGGGAGGTGACGACACCCAGATCGCGAGAGCTATTCAGGTGCTCGCTGCGGCTTGAGTTCTACTCCGGTTCAGTAGCGACGCGAGGCAGTCGCGAGCCGCGGCTTCGATGATGCTGCTGAGGTAGCAAACACCAGGGTGTGTTTCGTGAGGCTATATGGTTGAGCCACTTCTACACGTGGTGTCACCACGAAGCGCCGGGGCTTACACGCATCAGCGGATCGAAGCCGCATGGCACATAAGAGGGTGTGCCTCGACCGAGCGGGGATATATACCATGCTCTTCGAGATTCGTCGCTGCATACACAGACCATTATGGGTAATATCTGGAGGCATTCCCGTTTCGGCCATGAGAAAGCGCCCAAACGGGTTCTTCAAATGTGCCGGGCCCAATGGGCGTCGTGAGTCCGCCGTCTGGCAACGACCATTTGGACACTGCTGCACTCCAGGCGATGCTCAAAGCGAAACAGGCGAAAGCATCGGTAGCTTCACGCAATTGGTGATGGACGGATGTTCTCAAGCGGCGTGCATTCATGGCGAGCCTTACCACCGCAACGTTAAGGCTTCAAGTGCATCATTTTTCCCCATCCGAGTCCGCCGCTCCCCAGTTCAGCCGATAGTGCCGCTCCCGCTCAAGGAAGGCGCGCTGGCCCCCCTCCAACAATCGGCAAACTGCGGTCCGCACCCTTGGGTTTTCCAATGAGCCGCTTTGATAGGAAATCAATGGCAAGCCGCCCTCTGCTTGCCGTGTCGAAGTGGCAATGATGACTTGATCGGCGTCGGTGTTGACCACAAGATTGGCGTTATGAGTCACGACTATGACCTGTCTTCGCTTCCGGGCATTCCTGAAATGTGGCACCAACTCATCGAATACCGATTGAGGATCGAGGTTTTCCTCAGGCTGGTCGATTAACAACGGTCGTGGGTCGTGCGTATCGACTGCGAGATAGAGCAGAAGCAGCACGATGCCGCGGGTTCCGGGAGACAGACGCTCCACGGGAACGCCATCATAAACGATGCTGTATCGAACCTGGATATGGCTGATGTCGTAGAGCCAAGTTGCGACCCTTTGCGGCCATTCCCGCCGCTCCTGCGCATCGACCGTTGCGGGCTGAGCCGCTTTCACCTGTTCCAGAAGGTCCGCGCGGAACTTCTCCATTGCTCCATCGACCGCCTCCGGCGGGCCTGTTTTCCACGCGATGTATAGATAGTCCCTTGCTTTTTGCCCCAGCGATCCCCGACCGCGAAACGCTGAGTCAAGTCGTAGGTCCATGAGGCTCTCGCCGGCAGCAACCCATTTCTCGATATCCACCGTCCGCTCCACGACGAAGCCGAGCTTTGCAAGTGTTCCTCCGGACGTCTCCAGCGTCGTTCGTAGGGGAGCGTAGAGTTTACTTAAAACATCCTCTTCCAACACTATGGTCCGAAACGCTTGGGTGTATTCCTCTCGCCGCTGCTCCAATAACGCCTTTCGCCGATCCGCCGCCCCCTTCGCGAGCGTGACATCGCCCTCCAACTTCCGCAGCGTCGCTTCATTGCGTTGGAGCGTTTTCTGGAGTTCGTTATATTTCTTCTGGCGCTCAGCATCAATGCCGACAAACTTCTTCTTTTCATCCCGCGCGGCATGTAAGCGGTCTAGCGGCCATGTTGCGTTCGGCGGAGCCTTCAGATTTACCGCTGTCTTCGGATCGCCCTCAATAGCAAAGAGAATCGCCTGGTCTACAGCTTTCGTTGCCTGATCCAGGACGGAATCGACGTTTCCGGCAAACTTCATCCCGAAATTGGCCCATTCCTGTGGGGTGAGGCCGGTTCCCGCGAACCGGGTTTGCATTTCCCGGAACCGGCTTGGCTCGCGTACCTGCCGGACTTGCCTCACATCCACGCCGAGATCGTCGAGTAACTTCCGGCGTTTGCGGATGGCCTCGATTCTCATTTCCGCCTGAGAACACAGGGTCTCCAGGTCCGTCAGCGCCTTTGCATGCTCCGCGCTTTCTTTGGGCAGCAGGTCCTGCAACTCTTTCCGGATGCGCACAATCGCATCGCCCGTCTGCTTAACGGCGTTCTCCTGCTGGGGCAGTTCGTCCCGCAGCCTTTCTTCCTTGACGATTTCCAGCCCGATGCCGTGAATCGATTGCTGAAGCTCCGTGCGGGTCTCGGTGATAGGTTGCAGGAGTGCTGCGGCCAGGTCGTCGAAGTTGTCGGTTTCGAATCTCTCCTCCTGAGGAGTAGAGTCGAAAACCACCCGGTCCATCTCCTGGCGGAGTTCTATGGCGAGCCCGGAGGAAGAGCAGAGCTTTTCGACGAATTGCTGGGACAGGTAGCGTACATAGGGTCGATCCAGCCCATACCCACGAACCACCTGACTAAGCTCGACGTTTGACGTCGCGTTGTCGCCCCAGTTCAGTACGGTTTCGGCTGCGCCCAGCAGGTTTACGGGTTTTGATGCGCGCTGAAGGAATGATGATTCGCTGGGTGCCGTGCTGAACGCGCCCGCACCCGCCGCGAGCAAATCCATCAGCGCTGTCTTTCCCGAGCCGCGGGCGCCGATAATGGTCACCAGGCCGCTGTTGAATTCTTGCTCCGGTTTGGCGATCCAGGGCGCATCCCGAACGGTGACCGTTCGGATGATCTCAGACGCCAGCGGCTCCGGCGGCGTCTGCGGCCCTATTGCCACCCGGTGCTCTGGCTCTATCACCGCCTGACGCAACGTTTCGAAGGCTAGGTCTCCATACAGCCAGCAATAGCGATCGCACTCCGGCGCGCCAACCTTGTCGTTCCGATGGGCGTCGGAGCCATGGAGACACGGCTTCAACGCGCCGTACGTCTCCTCGATAACCTCCTTGGAGGCAGAAGGCAGCTTCCCGAGCCAGAACTCCCTCTGCTTCGGCGTGCTGGCGAAAATGATATTAGAGAATCGCTCAATCTCCTTCCGCGTTGCAGCGTAGGAGTCGTCGCTCTGAAGGCCAGACGTGCCATCATTTGAGCTTCCGGCGACGGCTACCAGACAGTTGTTACGCAGCCATTTCTCATTACGGAAAAGCTTCCGCAGGTCGCTTAGCGTCGTTTTGAACTGATTGGTCCCGACCCGCTGCGCAGCTGCGTCGTCCGTGATAGACGGGTTGAAGGCGCGGCCAAGGTCTGCCAGCTGAGAAGCCGTACAAAAATAGGTCCGTTCATTAAACTCGAACTGCAGTTGCCCCAGCAGTCGCTCTATCTCTTTTTCGTGATTCGGATCGTCCGGCGAGAACAGCAGGTGCATGTTGATGGCACGCGCCTTGTCGGTCTTGATGTCCAGCCGGATTTCCACGTTGGGAAAGAGCAGCTCGACCTCGGCCATCCTTCCTGCCGCTTTATGTTCTCTGGCCTTGCGGTACGTCTGAATGCAGAAATAGTCCGTTACTCCCAGCCCGCGCACGCGGGGCGAAGATGTCTCGATCTTGCTGAGATACTCTTCCCAATTACCGCCGAAACCGTCCGCGAGCTGCGTTCCGGGTGCGTGCAGATGCGGGTCCCATCTGTGCCATTGCGAGCCCGATTCGTTCCAAACGGCCATCGTATCAGAATTGTATTCGATTTCACGGATCGTCGGGGTTCCCCCACTTGCGTTCGGCTCAATTTTTCAATGGCTTAAGGTCTAACCTTAAACTGTTGCCATCGCTGTTTGGTTTCCCGGCCTACACCGTTCGAGGTCAGGGAAAATGACGGACTCTGTGACGCCGCAATCCCGGATGTCCGCCTGGATGTTCGGCATGCTTTTCCCTGGGAAAACCAGTCGCCGGATTTTCGAATCCTCGTCCGCCGCCAGCTTCCTCAGAAAATCGCGATCGGCACCGAACACCTTAAACCTGCTCCGCTGGGAGGCAACCCGCCGCGTTATCTGTTCCGTGTCGAGCAGGAAAGGGTGTTCCGGCAAGGGGTCTTCCTTGAAATCCTCTTTTGCCCCCGGAAGCCAGATATTGTCGTATTCCCCGTCCCGGTCGTCTTGGTCGATTTTCTCAGTCTTCGACTTCATATCCCAGAACTGCCGCCGTTTTTTTGCCGACGGCGATCCGTCGATATGCTCCACCAGCCAATGAGGATCCAGAACATACACAACTGAGTCATGTTGGAGATCGCGCGGGCCGATTTTGAACCGCATGCTGAAGTGGGCGGCCATCAAAGACCCATCCGACCAATCCAGCAACCGTGTCGGGCCGCCATGGTGCTGCATGGCGTAATACCAGTTCGATTCGTCCTCAGTGTTGAACTCGGTATATTGAACGCCACATCTTTTAAATTCGTCAAAGAGGCGGCTCTACATCTCCAACACCTTGTCCGTTGGCTTGTCCGAGCGGTACAGTTCCTGCAGCAGCGTCGTTTCCCGATGCCTATCGTCTTCACCGCGGAACCATAGCTCATCATCAGGGTCGTCCAGCCACTCGTCTCGGATGCTCGATATCGCGGAGACATATTCTCCGAGGGTGGCCACTTTTATATCGCGTCGCTTCGATTTTCCGAACATCCTGTTCATTCTACCGATGTGGCCATTGCTATAGTTCACGCACATGAGCGCCGGTTTGGGAAGAGGTCGGCCTGACCATGGGAGCGCCATCTGGCGTCTTCATTCTGGGCTGGCCTTATCGGCCTTCGTGAGGAAGGAAGCGGTTTAGATGCACTCTAGCCAGTGTCATCCCCGTTTTTGTTCTCAGGCTTTAAATCCCGCAGCAGCCGTTTGAACCCATTCTGGTACGCATCGTGGTCTTTCCACTCTTGGAAATCGCCGATATGCCTCTGGCGCCTGATCGACGCGGCCCACGCCTCGTTCGTATTCATTACTGCATCATCCAGCCGGATGGGGAACAACACAGTGCGGTTCTCTCGCTGCTCTCGTTCAAGGCAGGATTCGACTTCCTCCCTGACCCACGCGCTTTGCACAGAATTCTCCGACAACACGATCAGCAACTTGTCATGGAGACGAATCGCATCATCGATGCGCTGCCGGAAGCGGTCACCGATTTTTATGTCCTCCGGTGCGAACCAGCATCGAACGCCTTTGACCTGTAGGTCGGCATATAGCCTATGGACGAATTCATCATCACGCGTCGAGTAGCTGATGAAGCAGGAATAGAACTGGATCGGCTCATTTACCAGCGATGGGAAGTATTCAATCAGCGCTTCCGGCAAGCCGCAGCCTCGGAGGAAAGCCACTGGTAGCGGCCAGGACTTCATCATCGTCTGGTGGTCAACCACGCTCGGGCCGGTATGACGACAGTATTCCAAGCCAATCGTGCCGCTCAAATTTGTATCGCCAAAGATCGTGAAACCCAACTCGGCATGCGACAGATCTGCCTCACGCAAATTGACGCCTTGAAGATTGGCGCCAAACAGGTTCGCGTCTCGTAGATTTGCCCGATACAGATTTGCCCCGACCCCACCACCGCCGGCCAAATCAGCCTTGGTGAGATGAGCTCCCGATAGATCGGGCACCACACCCTTATATTCCTTCCGCCATGCATTCCATGCATCCACGCCGTCGTGAAGCAATAGGGCCAATTGTCCGCTATCCGCCATGATTCAGTCCGCATGTTAGCGTCGATCATTAAGCCGCGCAAACAAGCTCCAGCGTGTTTCCGGCCACTTGAATGCCGATCCAATGCGCAGATCTCCTGCCGTCATCTCCTCAAAGGCTACCGCTAAGGCCGAAGCTATTAACACTTAAAGATTCTTGGATCGAGAGGAAAAAGGATTCACGCTCACCAATTGAACGCGGCCGAATTCGGGATGAGCCGGATTTAGAATCATGTTTCCCACAAACCCGCTTCGTAGCCCCGACGTTCACTTCGGAATCCTGCCTCCGTCTCCCATCGAATCGTAGTGCGCAGCCTATTAAGCAACAGCTTCCGACATGCCGCCCTGCCCGGTGGCCTTGGCGGCAGTCTTCTTCGCCGGTTTCGCCGCAGCCTTTTTCGCAGGTTTCTTGGCAGCGGTCTTTTGTTTTGCAGCTTTCTTGGCGCCGGCTGGCTGCTCCTTCGCAGCCTCGGCTCGTTTGAGCGCCCAACGGCGTTTCGTAGCCTCCGAAATGGCGCGCCTGCCAGCGGCACTGATGTTCCGCTTTGGCTTTGCTGGTTCCGGTCTGACCGCTGGTTCCGGCTTCTGAGATTCCGCCTTTATTGCCGCCCATCTCTTCTTCTGGCCTTCTGCCATACGGCGACGGGCGGCGGCACTGACCTTGCGCTTACGTGCGGGCGCTTCCGGTGTGACGGTTCCCTCGGTTCTGCCACCGGACAACATGGCCCGGAGTTCCCCAATCTGTGTATCTATTCGTCTTTTTTGCGACTCGAAACCTTCGATGGCGGCTGCGATGATTTCAGCGTTCAGTTTTGGCGTGGGCATAATTCGTTCTCGATTCCGTTCTGTTGGCCGCAAGGATCATTGTACATCCGGCCAGCCACTCATCCGTGCTCTTGCGACTGGACTGCTTTCAGCCTCGGCCCAACTGAACCACACTTGACGTTAGACATCCCCAATACTTCCTCAGCGTAGCCGGACGTGGTGCCCTTTTACAAGCGACACTCCCGTGATCGTTTCGCCTCGTGCCAAGGCGTCGGACAGAATCCCTCGTTGCAGGTCCTTCTGCACAGTCTTGCCGTCTGCGGCTCCGAGACGGTCCCGAAGGGGGCTTGGCGGAAGCGAATCCACGATTTCACGCCACTCGGGCCACGTGAGTTCCACTTTCGCCCGGTAGAAGCTGTCGGGAATGTGCGCAGTCTCCTGGATCGTTAGCGACGGCGCGCTGTTGGCCTGCAGGCTGATCGTATTCAGGGAACCCCGCAACTTCGGCGTGCTCCGCGAGATCATGAACCAGACGAGCATCTGCTTCAGACGCTTCTCACGGTTCTCTGCTGCCTTATGTCGTGCCTGGAAGCGTTCGGCCTCGCGCTGAGCCAGTTCCGCTTCCGATTTCTGCGCCTTCAGGTAGTTCGCAATGCGATCTACCTTGTATCCGAACGCTTCGGCATACGTCGCCAGGGCGGTCTTGGTGCCTTCCGAAATCTCACCATTGTTCGCCTCGGCTTCCTGCTCTGCCTCCTCGACCAAGGCCTCAAGCGACTCGTCGATATCGAACATGCTGAGGCCCTTGGCCACGTCTTGGGCGGTGATTACCATTGGTACTGCGCTCATGCCGCTTTGCCTCCCTCGATGGTTTGCGGTCTATCGCCCGGTTCCGGCTGTTTCCCAAATCCGCGGAACAACTGCCGTTCGAGCGACGGGACATACGATGTGAACTCTTCGCCGGCCGGCGCCGACTCGATTAGCCTGAACACCTGTTCCATTCGCGCGTCCATCAGATCCAGGAGAGAAAGCGCAAAGGCCTCCGGCAGCATCGGTCGCCGCAGCGCGCCTTTGTCCAGGTCGCCGTGATGGCTCACGATGAAGTGTTGAAGGACGGTCTTGAGGTCCAGCGGAAACCCGGCCAAGCGTCCTACATGCTGCTCGAGGATCTCCAGACCGAGCGTGACGTGCTCGATCAGTTGGCCCCGCGTGGTGTAGGCGAAACGAACACCCTTTAATTCCAGCGTTTCGATCTTCCCAAGGTCGTGAAGAATGGCTCCAGCGATTAGCCAATCCAAATTGAGGCGGGGATAGTGGGCGGTCAATGCCGCGGCGAGGTTACAGAGCGAAAGCACGTGCTCCAGCAATCCTCCCCGGAACGCGTGATGGATCTTCATCGCCGCCGGCGCTGTCTTGAGCCGCGCGCTGATGGAAACGTCGTTGATGATCGACTCCAGTAGGTTCCGAAGGGGCTCGTCGTGCACCATCGCGACAAACGCCTCCAACTCGCCGAACATTTCCTCAGCATCGCGGATTGACGCCGGATAGAAATCAGAGGCGGTGTACTCCTGTGTTTCACAGCGTCGAATCCGGCTGACAATGAGTTGCGGCTTATCGTTGTACTGCTCCATCGCGCCCCGGACCTTCACAACGTCGTTGCAGGCGAACAATTGGGCGACGGTTTCGGGGTTGTCCCAGGCTTTGGCGTCTAATTCGCCGCTTCGGTCCGCCAAGCGAACCGACAGGAATGATCCGCCATTTCTCTTTGGCCGCAGTTCCTTTTCGATGACCGCCGCCAGGAAGGTGACCTCGCCAGACTGCGGCAGGTCGTTGATGTAGAAACCCTTATTCTCCATATGTCGTACCTCGTGAGCTAGCTACGCGGAGGTGCACAATCCCTCTTTCTGCCCCCTCCGCGTAGCCTCTTCGTGTTGTGTTCCGGTCAGAACGCCAGCGAGAGCTGGGCGTCGTTGTCATGACGCGACCTGCGCGCGGCTCTCTGCTCCGATAAGACCAATTGGACGAGAGCGCCTGGCGCCGATTCAGATTGGAGCGGACGCAACGGTGGGTCGCTCTCAGGCAGGCATGGCCCATTTTGCGTCGGCTCGGGCTGCGCTATCGCGACGACGTTCGTGGTTCCAAGCAGACGGGTGTGTTGCTGCTGAATTTCTCTCCAGAGCGCATCGGCTTTTTGCCCGACACCTTTTTCCGTCACCAACTCCCGCGCCATCGCCGTCAGTATGTCGTCATCGTCATCGAGAGCCTGCAGGCCTTGATTGGCGAACTTGCCCTCCATGGCGAGTGAAACCAATAGCTTTTTCCCCATCAGCCGGAGACAGTTCTCCTGCATCGTGCCAGCGTAGGCCAGGAACTTCACCTTCACTGGATGTTTCTGTCCAATGCGCCAAGAACGCCGGCTCGCTTGCCGGAGTACATAGATGGAATAGCCGGATTCGTAAAACAAGATGGTCGGCATGCCCAAAAGGTCTAATCCGGTGGCGACAAGCCTGGGATGGGCAATGCACACCTGCATCCCCGCCTTCAGTTGGCGCTCATACCAGGCTTCCCTGGCTTCCGGCGGTACAGCGGTGGTGAGCACCTCGACACGAATGCCCTCCCGGCTCAAGATGTTCTTCAGCCGCTGGGTGACGTCGCGCTTCTGCGTGTAGACGGCGAAAATCTGCACCCTCCTCCCCTGGCGAAGCTCGGTCTTGACCTCTTCCACCAGCCGGCGTTCCTTCGCATAGACGAACTCCTGATCCAGGTCCGCCGGCTCCGAAATCACAAAGCGCTCGCGCTCGCCGGTTTCTGGACTCGTCGCGTAACCATACAGCGTTCCAAGACCGAAGGGGCGGTCGCCGTAGAGCATCAGCGCATTCAGACCAGTACTGACGACGGACGAGTTGCCACGATGCTCTTCAAGCGCTGCCTTGATGTCCTCTTCGAGGCTCTCGTAAGCAGCAGCCAAAACTGGATCCATCTCGACGTTGATCACCTCCTCTTCATAGGGAGGAAGCGCATCCGAAATATCTTCGAGCGAGACAAAAGCGCCGAGCTCCATCAGAAACCGGCCGAAGAGCAAGGGTGAAGCGCCCGGGCGTCGCCGTACTCTTGTAGTTACCTTCGATTTGTCCGAGCAGGCGTTGTCGGCTGGCGTGATGGTTGTGACTTTTTCGAGAACCCCATAGGTTTCCGAGAATGCCCGCACACCAGCATCGCCGTGCGCAAATCCTTCTTCGAGCATCTTCTTCGGGTGGAGCCGAAAGAGGATATTGAACAATTCGTCCGCATATCCGCCGTTCAGAGTGCCGGTGAGAATGATAGTGCGCTTCGCGCATGAAGCCATCGTCCCCAAGGCTGCCCCTTGGGCGGTGTCACCCTTTAATTCGTGCACCTCGTCAGCGACGCCGTAGTCGAAAAAGCCCTTCATGTGTCGTCCGATCAGGTCCATCGGAGCGCACCGGCGGACCTTGGTCGCATCGGCCTGCCAGAGCGCACTGAATATCGTCCGCCGGGCCTTTACGGCATTCGATTGGTCCTCGCCGAGGACGAGTTCGCTGTGCTTGGTCTTGCGGAAATCGGCTCGCCGCAACTGGTCATCGTCAGTCAGAACTGGCCGACCCGTATCCGGGTTGACGATGGACCCGTTGAATGGCCCACTGCGCGGCACTCCGTAGGCATGCCGCCAGAAGTAGCTCAATTTCGCCACCTCGCGGGAGAGTACGAACACCGCCGGACAGTCACACAGCGACTGCCACCGCGCCCGTGCGGATTTGAACTGCTTCCGAAGCCGCAAATCGCTGAGTGTCGTCTGAAGGCCTTCGCGGACGATCCGTCCGTTACGAAGCCGGACTTCGTTCACCCCCGTATGTCCATTGGATCCCACACCGTTGCGGACGCCGTCGATGAGAAATACGCGGACCCGGGGCAAGGTCAGCAGCGTTTCTCTGCACCATTTGATGGTCAACTGCGGCGGCGCCATTACCAGCGCCGTGAAAGGCCTCCCGTTCGAATTGACGAACATTGCTCCCAGAGAGATGAGTGTCTTTCCGGTACCGCATTCGGCGATTGCGCCGGCGGAGTTCTCGACCTCCCAGCGCTTCGAAATCCCGGCGATCGCGAGAGCCTGCGCGTGATAGGGGGTTCGGCGGAGTCGCGCCAATTCTGCGGGGAACGGTTCGCCAGGCTGGTGCAAGGGAGGGAACTGCTGCAAGATTCTCTCCTCGAGTTGGTGTGCGAATTGCCTCAGATAGTTATTGATATTCGTGGGCACGGTGCTCATACAAGTGGCCTCCTCAAAGAGCGTCGAGGCCGGTATAGGAACCGGGACGGCCCTCGACGACATTCGATTGACTGCGCTAGCTGTTGGGAAGAGTGGCGCGGGCGTGGAACGCCCGCAGGAATGGAGTCTACTGTGGTTGGTCGGAATTGCGCCGGGGCATTTCCTGGGTGGCGTGCCGAATCGCGCAGACGGACAAGGTGAATGTCATGCCGCCACATCTTCCGTCTTCGGCGACCCGGCCGAAAACGAGATCGGTACCTGCCATGCGGCAGGCTGACCGTGTTCTGGAATCTTGATGGCACCGCGCTTCAGCGCGTGACCCATCCAGCCCAGAAATCGCTTCTTGGTTCCCTTGACTACCACTGGTGTGCAGCCGATTCCGATCAGTGGATCGATCGCGTTCTTGCGCTCGAGCATTTCCCCGAACCACTCACTCCACTCCGGTAGAACCGGCAGGCCGAAACGGACACTGATCCGGTAGAGAAGGAATGCTCTATCGTCATCACATAGAATGGTTCGGCGCGCGCTCGGATTGCCGCCGGCGCGCGTCTTTGACAGTTCTTCGGAGATCGCAACCAGGTGGCGAAGCGGTCGCCTTCGACCCGGAACGTTGATTGAACTGCGAAATACCTCGGCTCCTTCGCCAATTGTGATCATGAGTCGGTTGATCTCCGGCCCGGTGGCATAGAACCGTGCTTCATCTGCGATCGCCGCCGCGATGGCAGCGATTTCCTGGTCGTTGCCGATCACCGACAGCACATGGCATTGCGCGCTTCGGTTGTCCGCGGCATGTTCGGCAATCATCCGGTCCATTCGCACGGTGATGTCGATCGTCGTGTCACGAAGCACTTTGGTAAACCGCAAACTGCCCATGCGGAGATGTGCGTTTTTCATGGCTCCCTACTCCTCTCGTCGAGAATCGAGGTGGTTCCGTCGGCGTACACCAGAGTGAGAGACTGCGTGAAGCGCTCGCGCTCCCGAATGGTGGTTACCTCATTCTCATCGGTCTCTTCAAACCGGTCCGTCACCTTGATCGATTCCCATCGCGCCACGTGAAGATCGGGCCCTTCACCAAAGATTCCATTGAGTAGACCGGCCGTCGTCAGGAGGCCAATGTGGCCGCCATGTAACGGCGTTAGGGGCCTGCCGGTCGCGCGAACTTCCGGTGCAAACAGAATTCGGCCGGCCTGTCGATACGCCGCGGATGCCGGCAGCAGATCCTCAACGGTATCCAACGGAATGCCGCGATACACCAGCTGAGCAGGCCCGCTCGGCGGCACCACGAACTCTTTATCCGGCGCGTCCGGCAGCACGGGCAATTCATCGTAGCTCCCCGTAAGTGCCAACAGTTTCGTTTTGGCCCGCTGTACGTCCCAGTCTTTCAACTGATCGCGTTCGCGCCTCGTTCGACGCACGCCGAACACGACGATCTGCTTGTAGCGGATCGATTCAGGTTCGCTGAGGCGGTAGATCGCTTTGTCCCGAAAGTGGACCGCCAAGATCTCGGCGCAGGTCGACAATCGGTCGCCCGGGACCACAAGCACCAGAAGGCCCCCAGGCTTCACCCACCGATACGTGTGTTCGAGGATCAGGTATTCCATTCGGCCGTTGCGGTTCTCACCCACCTCAAAATCGTACGGTGGATTTTCGAAAAGCAGCGAAAACGACTCGACACCGGACTGGACATCAAAGCAGTTGCCCTGAAGGACATGGCCGAGGACCGAGCGGGCCTCTTCTGCGCGAAAGGAATCGAGTTCGATTCCGTAGGTTAACGTCTTGGCGCCGGATGTAATCGTTGCCATCGCCGCCCCTGAGCCGGCGCATGGATCGAGCACGCTAGCGGCGTCGCAGTCTTCACGGAACGACAGGAAGCGCCGAATCCGCTCTGCTTCTTTCTGTGACAGGGGGAAGTAACCGAGTTTCTGCCTCGCAATTCCGCGCATAGAGAGAGCTCCTTTGCCTACTTGTGACTTAATAAATCATAATTTTGCCGACAAGGTGATGGTATATTTGATCTCCATTCGAGCCTCGCGCCAGTGCGGTCAAAAAGGGATCTAACGCGCGAACACCGATTGGGGAGCAGCGCGGATGACTGTCCGACATGGCGACTGCTCGCTCATGTGGATTGCTTCGGGATCGCCGACGATTCGCCCGGAGCCGCAAATTGCGACGTAAATCCAGGGATTGCAACCCACGTGAACTGCTAACGCGAGGGCGTCACGGGCGGGGGTAGATAGTATAATCGCGACTGTGATCACTCCTGAGCCATGGAGCGATGCCCAGCACCTTTTCGGCCGCTTCGCTCGACAGGTCTACGCCGATGCACCCGATATCTATCTGGAACCGTTGCGCCTTGAAGGCGGTGAGGAGTTCATGCTGCCGGCCCTATACGGAGGCGAGGCGACGGAAGGCGGTCCAGACAGCGCCTTCGAGTTCCTGGTGGTTCTCGAAGGGCCATCCGTAAGCTTTACGAGAAAACGGTGGAAGACGCTGTGGTCAGTCGGGTGTGCAACTGCAGCGGAAGCCGTCTGTAGGCATCGGCGCATCTTCTTTGAATGGGCGTCCCTTGCACCACAAGCTGAACTCTTCAGCGTCCTCGGGATCGAATCATCTACGGTCGAAGACTTCTTTCGACGGCTGTACATTACAGATGTTTGGAAAGACGCGGCGTTTCAGGCCAATAGGAAGCGCAACAATCCTGGTTATCAACAGTATTGGCAACAGAAACTTGCCATCGAGTTCGCCCGCGTACACACCAAGGCCATCGTATTTGTAGGACGGCAAGCCAGGCTGTACGGCTGGGATCTTGTACCGGCTGAAATGCCGCGCCACTTTGTGCCTTTTCCAAAGTGGACTAAGGGATTTAGATTAGGCCTTCAGCGACTAGCTGCTAACCTTCGCTCCAATAGTCAGGATTACGGCACCGATAGATCCGCTAGGTCGGAAGGACAGGGCGCCCCACCCCAACTCGGCTTGGGCCTTGTCTCTCATAACTGGACACTAAACGACGCCGTCAATCACAACGTCTTTAACGTCATTCCTGCGGACCAACGACATATTCACATGAGCCTCCTCTACCGAAGCGCTGGGACCGCCAAGCGGTTTTCTGTCGGCGGAAGCACCCTGGATCTGAAGGAGTTGGTCGAGAATGGTCTGTCCCGAGAAGTTGACGGAGGCTTCTGGTTGAGGTTTGTGCATGATGGTAGAGATCACGGCATCTACATCCAGCTAAACAGGCGCTGCCCACGTAGATTTTTTGGTAATGTACCGGCTGACGCCGTGTCGTGAGCGATCCATCACTCGGTCCCACGTTGCAATACCGGAAGCCGGGCTTTCTCGTTTGCCGAGAGCGTCTAAACGGCCATTAGCTTCATCGCATGAGCTGCGAGAGGAATACCCCAGAGGCAGTTTTCCTCTTTGTGGCCGCCGACCAGCATTGACACAATCAACCCTGTTGGGTCAGCAATCGGTGCCCCACTGGCACCCTTATAATACTCGTGCCCCCGGAAGGGTCGTGCCGGCTCAAACTGGTACAAACCATTGGACGGGTGGATGCCCACGTAGCGCAGGTTTAACTCGTATCGCGGCTCTCTGACGAGCTTGCCTATGACTTCATGGGGCTCGACATAATTCCAAGCGGCGAAGCCATAGGGTGTGTCGGAGTCGGGCACGGTATCCAGTGGGCCTTGATACAGCGGCAGTTCAAGCGCTTCGGCAGGTTTCTTAGGCGCCTCGGCAAGTTGAGATCGGAGCTCGTCTGGAAATAGATCTGCCCACGCGAGGTCCAGTGCGTTGGTGGGTTCGCCGGGAGAGATTGTCGCGAGGGCGCGGACGTTCTTCACAGTCAGCATCAGCGTTTCGGTCGCTGACACAGGAACTGTCTCAATTGCCCAATTGGGCTTAGCCGCGATTGCATGACCGGCGGATATGATTCGATACCACTTCTCTACCGGGATTATGAAGCCGCTCGCAATGCCTACGGGCCACTGGTTTGGTACAACCCGTACAAGATTGACCGTATGTCTCAACATATGGTCCACGAACGCCTGCATGGCCTTCTGTTCTTCCATAGTTCTATTATCAGTGCATAGACATTGGCCGCCCTTCGTTGGAATTCAGGCGTAGGCTGTCCGGGGCTCTCCCGGACGAATCACGCCATCGGGAAGTTGGGTGTTCGGCGTCAACTTGACGGGAAACGCCCGTTGCTGACATCTGGTCGGTCACGCCAACATCTTGCGCAGCGGCGGAAGCTTGCCGGCCTGTGGCTCGGTTGTCCCCTGCGCCCGCCCGAACACGAATAGACCGATACCCAGTGCCGTGCACCGCTATGGTCATGCCTCAAAACCCCACTTCTGGCAACTCTATGGTTTATCGAGTCCGGGGAGGGCCGTTGGGACAGACGCAAACAGCACTTACCTGGGCCGCATCCGTCAAGGGTATGCTTTATTCGCGGCAGGAAGATGGCTTACATCACACTCTAGTAGTAGTGGTGGTGCAGTGATATCAAAACAGGTGAAGTTGCAGGGCGGACCAGCGCCCATCGAACCAATCCAGTCCATATCGGGCTTTGGTTTCGACAGCAGCCGGCGCGATGGTGATGAACTCTTCTCGGGTGGGGAAGTCTGTCTCGCTGCGACGCTCATGCCATACGTACGGGATTCCGCGCAATTCTTCGACAGCAACACCGCTACTAGCCGAGATCCTGTTCAAGGCCATTCGTGCTTCGGCCGGGCCCTCGAAAACGTGAAGCTTTTCGACTGCCCGGTCGGCTTTTCCTTTGCCTGAGTAAATGCGGCGGACGCGATACAGAGCCCACGCCTCCGACTCGATGCTCTTGCGGTACAGTTCAACAGCAACGTCGTTGCCGGCTTCGATAGTGATCTGGATCAAAGAGCGACCTTTGTAGATCGTTCCGCGCGGGTTGAGGGCCAGGGAAAGGTGTTCAATTCTCATAGCATCGCCGACCTGGCGCGGGTGCTCTCGCTGCCGCTCGATCGCGTCATCGCGCAACGCATTAAAAGGACAGTAAACGCACGCCGATTTTTTCCAGGTGATACCCAAGACAGAGCGAATGTATTCAATGCAGGTCAGCCGGTCCCAACCCCATTCGAGCAGCGGATAGAACGCTTCCCGGCTGAGTGTGTTGTACTCGCCACTGCGGTTGATTCGGGTGTTTTCGTCGACATTGAAACCGAATGCTATTCGTTCGCTGAATGCGTACTCGCTCCTGGTCACCCGCCCGGTTTCGTCGGCGTTATATCCGATCGCATGGCGGGCACGGCCACGCACGTGTTCTTCTAGCCACTGTTCGATCACCCACGCCTTGAACTTCAGGGCGCAGCGGTGGACACCGCCATACTGCGGTACCGTTCCGTTCCGCTTCAGCTCGTCCGAGAGTTTGTAGTCGCCTTCCAGGAACACTCTGGCAGGAGTGCGGGAATCGTCGAGCACCGTTATGCCTTCACCTTCGAGATGACCATGGCGCGCGACCTGCACGTACCGTATCCCCTGCGCACGCATCAGCGGAAGGATGTGGGCCTCCACGTCGCGACCGGTGTCGGTGTATTCGTCGCCAACCTGGGAGGTAATGACGATCAGATCTTCCAGCGAGCACGGTCTCGTCACCGGGCTCATGATCCAGCGCAGCAGGATCGCTGAGGATTCGACGCCCATGCCGTAGGACAGAATGGTGGCTACTGTTTTGGCCATTGGCTCCTCGTTTGGAATTGTTCAGGTGTGAATCTGGCCGTGCGAGTGTTTCGCTGCGTCAGCTACAAATGCGCTGCGCGCATATAGGGGACCCTCAATCAAGCCGCGGTTCCCACGCCGCTACTGAGGAGTTCTTCGTATCTGCGAATCACTTCCAGAGGTTCTGTGTATCCCACTCCGATGCCAACGGCACTAGCGACCTCCCGGCGGACATCGCACAGCAGCGAAGCTTCGCCTACTGTCGGTACCGTTCTCGGCCAGCCCTCGGTATACAGCAGGTGTTGCGGAATCTTCGCCTCTGCCGCTTCGCGGCGCCGCGCGCCCGCCTTAGCGACAATTACCGCTTGGCGTAGCTCCCCGGTAAGCCAATGCGGTGCAACGTCACCCAGCCAGCCCGTCGGCTGAAATGAAAACGTCGACGCCGCCTCCAAGCCGACTAAGTCGCGATATACTGCTTGGTTCTCCGCGCATCTGGCCGCTGCGCCGAGATCCCTTTGCGAACTCAGGATGCAGAAACAGCATGAAACCCGGCTGGAGCCGTACTGTGTGTAGGCCTCGTGTAGTGGGATTTCTTTCTCTTCGAGATACGCGAACACTTGCTGTGTGGTCCAGTCGAGAATCGGGTGCCAGTCCAGCCCCTGGGTGCGCCGAGAAGCGCTGGCCAGTTTTGGTTGTTGTTTCGCCACAGGCGCTTTGGCGCGATTCGGACTTTCTTGCCTGCGGATGCCCGTGGCCGATACGATGGTCTGGCCTGGAAACTGCTGAACTAATGCCCGGCATATGATCGAGGTCTTCAATTCTGAAGTGCAGAATCTCATCGAGGCCGTCGACCACGGCAGGATGAGCTTCACGCAACTCAGCTCTGCGTACCGCCGCACGTTATTCTCCCAACGCAAGCGCCAGCGGTCCACAAGGTCTCCGGACTCCCTCCGCACTACCATCAACTCCAGGCCGAGCCGGACGGCGAGCCGCTGACACGCCGGCAGCGATTGGCGCCACTCCACGCGGCCAAGGTCACTGTGAATCAGCACGCGGGGGCCGCGGTGCCCTGCATCTTCGAGGTAGTCTATAGTCGCCAGGGCAGTAGCCGCCGAGTCCTTGCCGCCAGAAACTCCGATTGCGACGGCTGCCCCTACTTCAAGGGCGGAAGTGATTTCGGGAGTAACCAACACTTCACGGGTTGGGGTCCAGATCTGCTCGAACAGCGGAAACGGGTGGGCCATAGAGGAGTCCTTCGTGTTTTGGGTCGTGTAGGGGAATGAAATAGGCCAGGCCGGAAAGCGCGGAATGGTTGGCCCGAATGAACGCTTTGGCCTCCCGGTCTCCGCCAGTTCCGCCACCTCGTAGAGCCGCGGTTTGATCGGCTCGCCCGCTGGGCGGTAGCTCTCCCGGCGTTCTCGCCGTGGTTGGCTAAACAGCCTGGATATCGCCCCTCCCAGACTGTCGATAATGTGCGGAAAACAAGATACTTCCCGTCAAACCACCGCCTGCCCCACGCTTGCTGCCGTGCGTCCCGATTTCGAGACTTTTGCAGAAACCCGCGTTTCCCGTTTACACTGAGGCCGGAGTATGAACTATGCGTTGCTGGGAGTGCGGTGCTGAGCTTGACGAGTTGAACGAGTCGCAGCCGGTCTGCCCGGCTTGCGGAGCGCCTCCCGGAGTGGGCCGGGATGATGAGGACGTCTCCGCCCTTTTGGATGACGCGGCGCTGATTGCCACCGCCCCTGACGATCCTGAAGACGCTGATCCTGGGCTTGGGCTGGGCCTGGACCAGCAAGAGGAGCCGGTGCGGATGCCGCTGGATCTGCAGAACGCCCTGGATGATGCCGAGTCGCTATTACTGGCGACCGGCCATGCCATGTTTGATCTGCCGGAAGGGTTTCGAATGTTCGCGCTCCCGACTGAGCGGATCATGTAAGGTGGGTTCGCGATGCCATCCGTTGCCACTGGCCCGGCCCCAGCACCAGCGCCCCTCGTGTCCCAACGGATTGCAAAACTGCAGCCGGACGGATCAGCGATCAAGTGCCTGTTTTCTGACGAGGCCTCTCTGACGATTTCCCGTTTCCTTGCTGGTTTTATCCATCTCTCAGACGAGATCGAGTTCGACCCTACGGCCGTCGATCCGAATCGAGAACTTCGCGTCGTTCAAAACACCTCCCGTCGCCCAAGGGAACTCTACTTCGCACCGATCGGCTATGTGACGCAGCCAAAGCCTGACAAGCGGGGCGAGTACTTCGTGCGCGCGGGGGTTACCGGCAGCCGCCTCAGCATCAGGCATGTTCACCTTCCCAACGCGGCCGTTCGCGACTACTTTTACTTCAGCAATCGAAGCCGTCCTGGCTGCGACCAGCAGACTCTTTATGACCTGCTGCGGACCGTTCCCTCAGCCGGACCCGTAGATCTCAGGCTTGCTCTCAAGGTGCGACGGCTCGAGCTTCAGACGGATGCTGCGTCCAAAGACCAATTACAGGCCGTCGAACGCGCCTTCAATCTCCTCGCCCGCCCGGATCTCCGATCCTGCTATCAGACCCTGCTTCGCGACCCTGACGCGCCCGCGCTGTTCCCTTACGGCGGCTTTGGAGCGCTGCTCGTTGCCGGTGAACTCTCGCCAGACCGGGAGACCTTTTTCGCCAGGAAGATCCTATCGTTCCTCCCGGATCGTCGGGAGTGGCGATTCCGTGCTCCCCTCAGGAAAGTCGAGTTTTTCGATGGCCATGCCGTTTATCGTGACAGCCGGCGAAAAGCGGAGGTGGTCCTGGACCAGATCTCGCTTCCTCTTTCGTTTGACCCGACATGGAACCAGTGGAGGCACCTGATCAGTACGAAGTTCGGCGTTGAGGCGACCTTCGTGAAGAGCGGAAAGTATCTGTTTCGAAACGGCGAGTGGTGCCTAGTGCACTGGGAGACGGCCCTGCCTAGTCGCCTCAAAATCACCCTCCCAGGTGATACCCAAGAGGTTCTGGCGAATGCCCGCAAGACGTACCATCGATTCGGCAAATTCTACGACGCGATCCAGAAAATTCGCTTCCGGCTGGAACGTGAACCTATCGAGCGGACGGAATTGGACCGCATCTGCGGCGAACGCCGGATCCCCGCGGATTTCGACATCGCCCAAATATCCTGGAAGCCGGACTACGATTCTTTCTATTAGCCTCGTCGGGGGAATCTGTGGGTAATTGACGAGCTTCAGCCAGCCTTCTCGGTGAGGAATCGCCGGAACTTTCGGCAGGTGGAATCGAACGATCTCTGCTGATCTTCGCCACCGTGATAAAGGAGC
>Ga0224534_1000065_pt1 | contig 69298 bp, 55 predicted proteins | sample 714E12024metaG_FD_172012 | JGI IMG/M metagenome (GOLD analysis project Ga0224534, IMG submission 172012) | Peat soil microbial communities from Stordalen Mire, Sweden - 717 E1 20-24 | ecosystem: Environmental > Terrestrial > Soil > Wetlands > Peat | place: Sweden: Norrbotten County, Stordalen... | reverse complement strand
AGAACAACTGGAAAACTGGCTGCACGAGTACAACTTCCACCGCCCCCATGCTAGCCTCAAACTAAACACCCCCGCTTCCCGCGCAGGTCTGAATCGGAACAACCTCTTGACGCTCCACACCTAGTGTCCGCGCAGGAGTACGGGGATATACGAAAACTTCGTGTGCAGGAGCTTATACGGCTGAGTGAAGAAAACGGCCGCTATGCCGAATCGCAAGGCATGACGGACGAACTCCTTGCTGAACTGCTGGCCGGCGAGGCATGAGTCAACGGGTCGTCATCGTCACCAACATGTATGTGAGTCGGTTCATTCGCCCCAATTCGGTTCCAGGTCAGGCCGTATTGAAGGCATAGGCCGAAGCGGAGACGCTTGTTTCGACGGCCACTTGGTCGGAGTTATGCATAGTCCTCAAACGGCCAAAGCTTGCGCGTTACATTGGTGCTGGTCTTCTGACTCCGTATCTGAACTATCTCTGGTTGGCCGCTAAACCAGTGACCATACTCTCGCCTGTCCGCGCCTGCCGCGACCCCAGGGACGACAAGTTTCTTGAGGTTGCCGTGCATGGGCGAGCCGATGCCATTGTGACAGGAGACCGCGACCTGCTGGACCTCAATCCGTTCAGAGGGATTGCGATTCTGACCCCGGCGGAGTACCTGGAGTGGGGTAGTCCTGGATGCCCACCCGTTATTCTTGAGACACTATGACAGCTTCCCATATTCCTCAGCGGCGTGTGGCCGTTTATTGCGGATCGGCAAACGGAAACAATCCTGCATTTCTGGCGGAGGCTCGGGCGCTGGGCGAGGCGATTGCCGCGGCCGGGCTGGGGCTGGTGTATGGCGGGGCCTGCGTGGGGCTGATGGGCGCGGTGGCCGATGCGGCGCTGGCCGGCGGCGCGGAGGCGATCGGCGTGCTGCCCGAGGTGCTGGCGGGGCGGGAGATCGCCCATACCGGGCTGAGTTCGCTCGAATTGGTTTCCACCATGCACGAACGGAAGGCGCGGATGGCTGAGCTGGCCGATGCGTTTCTGGTGCTGCCGGGCGGCTACGGGACGCTGGAGGAGCTGCTGGAGGTGGTCACATGGGCGCAATTGCGCCTGCACGCCAAGCCTTGCATCCTGATCAATACGGCCGGATATTGGGATGGGCTGCTCAAGTTCCTCGATACGGCGGTGACGGCGGGGTTTTTGAAGCAGAAGAACCGGGAGTTGATGCGGGTGGCTGCGAGTGCGGAAGAGGCGGTGGGGATGGTGGTTGGCGGTCTATCTTGACTTGGCGATTCCGGACTCGGACAAACGGAAGTTATTTTCAAATTCCGGTAGCTTCTCGGCCATCTTATCGACCTGCAAATACATCCAGCCACGATTATTGGTTTCTTCCTTGCCGGATTGAAAACGCTTATCCGCCTCAGCTTTGGGGATAATGAAGATTCTGCGTTCTTTTTCACCTGGACAAGAAACTGGACAAGCAAGTAGAACGATTGCAAGCCAATCGAAGTTGTTCTTTCTTACTTTGCAATAGTCTACATTCGCACTTCCGCCGCGCTTGAATGTCCGGGTCTTCACCGAAATTCGTTGTGGATGCTCAGCGCCTTCCGGATCTGCAATCACATCGTAGCTTGGCCAATTATCGGGCATCTTCGCGGCGGGAGCCCCAGCCAGTGTCAATTCGAATACAACAAGCGCTTCACCAGCATCGCCCATCTGCTTAGGCGTGTAACCTTTTGGATTCATGCCTATACGATAGCAGGCCGAACCTGTAGTCTATGTTGCACGAGTGTCGGCGTATGCACAATTTGTGACTAGCTGGGCGTTCCCGTCGCTTCTTCAGCGGCGAACGTGCATTCCCTGCACTGGCAGACGCGGCGGAGGTATTCCCAGGAGTAGATGCCTGAGGTGTGGCCGTCTTGCCAGTTGAACTGGAGGGCGTAGCGGCCAACGGCGTGGGCGCTGGCTGGCTTGGCGGGCGGGGTATACATGGGCAGGACGGCGGTGGGCCTGGGCTTGGGCTGGCCGGGTTTGCGGCCCTCCAGCTTGCGCTCTTCGACGCAGGTGGCACAGGGGCAGGCGTCGCGCAGCCAGGCAAAGCTCCAGGCGCTCTTGTGGCCGTCGACCCAGTCGATTTCCAGGCCCTTGCCCTCGGAGAGCAGCACACGGACCTTCTCCGGGGTGACGGCGATGCGGGGCAAGGGGCGGTCCGTTTCGGTCTCGCTCGCGGCATGGTCCTTCGAGACAAAGCGAATGCCTTCGTGGCTCATGAGTCCAGTTTACAGTGGACAGTGAACAGTGGTCAGTGGTCAACGTTATCAGCGGACGATTGTCTCTTGTTCCCTGCTGCTTGAAAACTGCCCACTGACCACTGTTCACTGTTCACTGATAAAGAACCATGCGGCCATGGAGAGGCCGATGAAGACGACCAGCCCGCGGAGCACCGTTTGGGGAACCATGCGGGCGAAGCGGGCAGAGGTGTAGCCGCCGATGGCGCAGACGACCATGGCCAGCAGACAGTAGCGCCAGACGACCTGGCCATTGACGGTAAAGATGACAAAGGCGATGCCGTTGGCCAGGGTGGTGGAGACCACTTTGAGGGCGTTGATCTCGTGGATGTCCTGAAAGCCGAAGAGCGAGAGCAGGGTGATGAGCAGAAATCCGGCGCCGGCGCCAAAGTAACCGATGTAAAAGCAGACCGCGATGGTCAGGAGGAAGACCGGCAGGCGGCGCGGCGGATGGGCGGCGCTGCCGGCCGTGCCTTTACGGCGCTCGAGCCAGCGGGAGACTGGGCCGCTGAGGGCGAAGATGGTGGCGGATACGAGGAGCAGCCAGGGCACCAGGTGCAGAAAGGTCATCTGCGGCGTGTTGAGCAGGACTGCGGCTCCGGCGGCACCGCCCAGCAGGCCGGCGAGGCCCATGGGCAGGGCGAGACGCAGGTTTTTGCGGATGTCGTCACGGTAGGCGGCGACGGAGGTGAGCTGGCCGGGCCACAGGGCCACGGTGTTGGTGGCGTTGGCCTGGACGGGCAGCATCTTCATCCCCAGCATGGCGGGAAAAAGCAAAAAGGAACCGCCGCCGGCCACGGCGTTGAGCACTCCGGCCAGAAAGGCAGCCACGGTGAGCCAGACCCAGTGCCAGTCCATGGATTGGGGAAGGCTGGAGAGGAACGTCATCTGTCCTTCATTGTAGAAGGACGATCGAGACGGCCAGGGAACAGAGAACAACAGGGTCGATGGCGCGGCAGGTTGCCGACTTTGGCCTGGAATACAACTTCGGGCAGGCCAGGGCCATCGTACCGGACAGCAAGGGTGGGAATTGGAAAGGCCGGAGGTATACGAATGACAAAGCTCACGTCCGCGGAACGGGAAGATTTGCCCAAAGGCGATTTTGTATTTCCAAAAACTCGGCGCTATCCGATCGAAGACGCCGCTCACGCCCGCGATGCGCTGGCTCGCTCCAGCGGAAAGCCTGAACACGCCGCGGTCGTGGCGGCGGTCAGGCGAAAGTTCCCGGAGATTGACGTTGAGAAGTAGAGGGTCGGGGGAACAGGGAACAGTGTAATGGAGCGTCCTTGCGGCCCATTTCGATGCAAGCGGGTGAAACCACGGACTCAACCGGGTGCGATTCCCCTGATCCCTGATCGTTTGTTTCTTCCTTTCACGCAAATTATTGATATTGCTTGGGATATTTCTTTACATAAACATGAGCGTATAACGCGCATATTTTATGAATCATTTGCGCTATAATCCAATCAGATTTGTTGAGTGATGTAAAGGCAGTTGTCAGTGATCAGTGGTCAGAAGGAAGCATCCGCAAGCAAGATGGGGCCTCCAGGATTTAAAGAAGTTCACGATATGCTGCCAAGTCGGCAATGCATTCGTCCGAACACTGAAAACTGATTACTTACCACTGACATCGAGGCACACAATCATGGCGATTCGTTGGGAAAAATTGACTGTCAAGTCGCAGCAGGCGGTCGAGCAGGCGCGGGGGCGGGCAACGGAGTTGGGCAACCCCGAGTTGCAGCCAGTACACCTGTTGCTGGCGCTGGTTGAGGACCGCGAGGGCGTGATTCCCGCGGTGCTGGAGAAGATTGGCGTTCCCACCGAACGGCTGGAGCACGAACTGCACACCATAGAGGAAAAATTGCCTCGGATGGCAGGAGCGGCCACGCAGCCGGGGCTGAGCCAGGCGCTGAACAAGGTGCTGGAACAGGCGTTTCGCGAGGCCGCCAACTTCAAGGACGAGTACGTATCCACGGAACATCTTTTACTGGGCGCGGCTCATTTGAAGGGCGATGCGGCGCGCGATGCGCTGGTGGCGCTGGGCGCTACGCACGAGGCGATTCTGAAAGCACTGACGGCGGTGCGCGGATCGCAGAGGGTGACGGACCAGAATCCCGAGGGCAAGTTTCAGGCGCTTGAGAAGTACGCCAAGGACCTGACCGAACTGGCGCGGCGGGGCAAGCTGGACCCGGTGATTGGGCGCGACGAGGAGATTCGGCGGGTGATCCAGGTGCTGAGCCGGCGGACGAAGAACAATCCTGTGCTGATCGGCGAGCCTGGCGTGGGCAAGACGGCCATCGTCGAGGGGCTGGCGCGGCGCATCGTCTCCGGCGACGTGCCGGAGAGCCTGAAAGACAAGCGTGTGATCTCGCTGGACCTGGGCTCGATGCTTGCGGGCGCGAAGTACCGCGGCGAGTTCGAGGACCGGCTCAAGGCGGTGCTGAAAGAAATTGAGGAATCGAACGGCGAGATTGTGCTGTTCATCGACGAGCTGCACACGCTGGTTGGCGCGGGCGCGGCCGAGGGGGCCATCGACGCCAGCAATATGCTCAAGCCGGCGCTGGCGCGCGGCGAGCTGCGGGCCATCGGCGCGACCACGCTGAACGAGTACCGCAAATACATCGAAAAGGACAAGGCGCTGGAGCGGCGATTCCAGATCGTCTATGTTGGCGAGCCCAACGTCGAGGACACGATCGCGATTCTGCGCGGTCTGAAAGAGCGCTACGAGGCGCACCACAACGTGCGCATCAAGGACGCGGCGATTGTGGCCGCGGCGACGCTCTCGCATCGCTACATCAGCGACAGGTTTCTGCCGGACAAAGCCATCGATCTGGTAGACGAGGCCGCGGCGTCGCTGGCCATTCAGATCGGCTCGGTGCCCACGGAGATCGACCAGTTGGAGCGCGAGAAGACGTCGCTCGAAATTGAACGCGAGGCTTTGAAGCGCGAGACCGATCCGAACAGCGTCGAGCGCCGTGAGGTTGTGGAGCGCGAGGCGGCTGCGCTGACAGAGCAGATCACCGCGCTGCGGGCGCGCTGGACCAAAGAGCGCGAGGCCATCAGCCGCATCAGCGAATTGAAGAAGCGGATCGAGGCGCTGCGCTTCGAGGCCGAAGAGCAGACGCGCAAGGGACAGCTCGATCGGGCCGCGCAGATCCAGTATGGCGAGCTGCCCAAGCTCGAAGCAGAGCTGAAAAAGTTGAGCGCCGTGCAAGACGGCAACGCTGGCGTGGCGCGCATGTTGAAGGAAGAGGTGGACGAGGAAGACATTGCCAAGATCGTAAGCAAGTGGACGGGGATTCCTGTTTCGCGCATGCTGGAAGGCGAAGTAAAAAAACTTGTCGAGATGGAGACGCGGCTGCGCGAGCGCGTCATCGGGCAGGATGCGGCGCTGACCATCGTGGCGAATGCGATTCGCCGGTCGCGCGCGGGTTTGAGCGATCCACGCCGGCCCATTGGCTCGTTTATTTTTCTTGGACCCACGGGCGTGGGCAAGACGGAGACAGCGCGCGCGCTGGCGGAGTTTCTCTTCGACGATGAGCAGTCGATGATCCGCATCGACATGAGCGAGTACATGGAAAAGCACGCCGTGGCGCGGTTGATTGGCGCGCCGCCGGGGTATGTAGGCTACGACGAAGGCGGGCAGTTGACTGAGGCCGTGCATCGCAGGCCTTACGCGGTGATTCTGTTCGACGAGATCGAGAAGGCGCACCCGGATGTGTTCAACATTCTGCTGCAAGTGATGGACGATGGGCGGCTGACCGATGCCAAGGGCCGCACGGTGGACTTCAAGAACACGGTGCTCATCATGACCTCGAACCTGGGCGCGGCGCTGCTGCAAGGCGACGCGCTCAAGAGCGAGCACGACTTCGACATGGCGCGCGAGTCTGTCATGCGGGTGTTGCGCGAGCACTTCCGCCCGGAGTTTTTGAATCGCGTGGACGACATCGTGATCTTCCGTCCGCTGGGCGCGGCGCAGATGAGCAAGATTCTGGATCTGCGGCTGAACGAGGTGAGCAAGCTGCTGGAAGACCGGCAGATTTCGCTCGAACTCACCGAGCCGGCGCGGCAACTGATTCTGGCCGCGGGCTCCGATGCGGCTTATGGCGCGCGTCCGCTGAAGCGCGCCTTGCAGCGCATGATTCAGGATCCGCTGGCGATCAAGATACTCGACGGCGAGGTTCTGCACGGCGCGCATGTTCGCATCGACGTGGACCGCAAGACAAACCAGTTGCGCTTTGAGCCAATGGGGCGGGAAGCGATGGCATAACGCTGGCGACGAGTTAGCGAGTTGGCGAACAGGCTCCGCGATGCGGAGCCTGTTCTGTTAGCAAGTTAGCGGATTGCCCGGTGATGGATGAGGCCTCAGCTATTGACGCAGTTCGACCAGCGTTGCCCCTTGGCCGCCTTCGTTTTGGGGGGCTTCGGCGATGGTGGCTACGTGGGGATGGCTCTTAAGGAATTCGCGGACGCCGCGGCGGAGGATGCCGGCGCCGTGGCCGTGGATGACGCGGACGCGCGGCAGGCCGGCGAGGAAGGCGCGGTCTAGATACTTTTCCAGCTCCCCTGTGGCCTCGTCCACGGTCCGGCCGATGAGGTTGATCTCCATGCGCATCTCGTCGGTGTTGGCGCTGGTGACGGTGACGCGGACGTTTTTCTGCTGGCGGGCGGCGGCCAGTGGGCTAGCCTCTGCGCTACTCCGAGAGTCTCCCGTCCGCAGGACCACTTCGGCGATGTCGTCGCGCTTGACGCGCATCTTGATGGGGCCGAGCGCAACTTCAAAGAGGTCTTTCTCGACCTCGCGCTGCACCACCGCAACCTTGTTCATCGACTTGAGGCGGACTTGGTCGCCGGCTGTGACGTGCTTCACGATGTGCGGCTGGGCGTTGGCGTCGCCCTGATCTGCGCCGGTTCGATGCGCGACGACGGTCTGGTTGAAACTCTCCTGAAACTCGCGGCGCAGGCGCAGGATACGGCGTTCGGCTTCCTTGGATAACTTCTGCTGGGCCGCGCGATCTTCGATGGCGCGCACCGTCTCGCGCATCTGGAACTCGAAGTCCTTGAGCAGCGAGGCCAGTTTGGTTTCGAGGTCGCGGGTGCGGTTGCGCAGCTCGACATCGCCCTCGCGGGCCAGCTTGGCGCGCTCCTGGTTGAGCGCGTATTGCTGCTCGCGGGCGGCCTTGCGATCGCCTTCGAGTTGGGTGAGTTCGTTGTGCAGACGGTCGAGGAAGCGGGCGATGTCCACCTGCTGCGAACCGAGGCGTTGGCGGGCTGCGGCGACGATGCCGGCGTTGAGGCCCAGCCGCTCGGCTTGCTGAATGCCGGCTGATGCGCCGGGAACGCCGAGGCGGAGCTGATAGTTGGGCGCGAGGGTCACTTCGTCCACGCCGGCCGCTGCGTTGAGCGCGCCGGGGGTGTTGGCGGCGTAGACCTTGAGCGAGGTGTGGTGTGTGGAGATGAGCGACCACGCGCCGGCCACGAGAAAGTGGCTGGCAATGGCTACGGCCAGAGCGGAGCCTTCCTCGGGATCGGTGGAGGAACCGAGTTCGTCGAGCAGAACCAGCGAGCCAGGGCCGGCGAGTCGCGAGAGGCGGTCGAGATTGGTGATGTGCGCGGAAAAGGTGGAGAGTTCGGCCTCGATCGACTGCGCGTCGCCGATGTCGGCCAGGAATGCGGTGAAGACGGGAAAAATGGCTGCCGTGGCGGGGACGGGCAGGCCGGCCTGGGCCATCATGGCCAGCAGCGCAGTGGTCTTGAGCGTGACGGTTTTGCCGCCGGTGTTTGGACCGCTGACAATGAGCTGACGAACTTCGGCGGTGAGTTCAAGCGTGAGCGGGACAACACACGTATTGGGGCGGACGCCATTCAAGCGGAAATGCCTTTCGAGCAGAGGATGGCGGGCGGCTTCGAGGCGGAGAAGATCGGGCGCAATCGCCGGGGCTATGCAGTCGTAGTCGCGGGCAAAGCGGGCTCGGGCCTGGAGGCTATCGACCAGCGCAAGGACGCGCGCGCCTTCCACCAGGCCATGGGCATAGCCGCCGACCTGGCGGGTGAGGGCGACAAAGATGCGGTGGATTTCGGCCTGTTCTTCCTCGATGAGCCGGACCAGCTCGTTGTTCTGCTCGATGGTCTCGAGAGGCTCGACGTAGACGGTCTGGCCCGAGGAGCTGGCGCCGTGGACCACGCCGCTGATACGCCGCTTCAACTCGGCGCGGACGGGAATGACGAAGCGGTCGCCGCGAATGGTGATGAGATCTTCCTGGGTGGCGCCCTCCTGGGAGAGCTTGCGCAGGGCGGCGCGGAGGCTCTCTTCGATGAGGCGCTGCTGCCGCTCCTGGTCGCGGCGGATGCGGCCCAGTTCGGGCGAGGCGCTATCGGCCAGCGAGCCGTCCGGCTGAATCGTGCGCTCGATGGACTCGGCCAGCGGGCGGAGGCTTGTGGTCAAGGCCGCGGAGAGCTCGGAGAGGCCGGGCAGCTTGCCGGCCAGGCGCGCCGGCGGCGATTGCAGCAGCGATTGCCAGGAGGCGACGTCGTTGGCCAGGCGGGCGACGGCCTGGAGTTCGCCGGCTTCGAGGGCCGCGCCGGGAATCTGGGCCTTGGCGACGTGCTGCGTGGGGTCGAAGAGGCCGCCGAGGGGGATGGAAACCTGCTCGCTGAGCGCCAGACGGACTTCGCCGGTGAGCTGGTGCTGGCGGGCGATCCAGGCTTCGTCGGTAGAGGGCTGAAGCGAAAGGATTGCGCCGCGGCCGACGGGCGAAGCGGCAAAGCCGGCCACCAGAGCCAACAGCGGCTCCCACTCCAGAGCGGCAAAGTCGGCGTGTTCCACCGGCGACGGGATGGGATCGAGCAGGGGCATGTCTATCTGTTCTGAAACCATCTTAGCGTTCCAGGGGCAGAGAGACTCGATGGGGATGGTTGTCTTAAGAGGTTGAGCCTGGTGTCGTGGTGGGAGCAGCCGCGGGCGTGGGAGCGGGGGCGCTGGCGGTGCTTTCGCTGGGGGTCGAAGGCGTTTGGGTCTCTGCCGGAGCGGACTCGGAGGCGGATTCGGAGGCGGGCGCGCTGCTCTTGGCCGCGTAGTCGTTCACATACCAACCGGCGCCCTTGAAGTGCAGGCCGGGAGCGGTGAGCGGGCGCTCGAGCGCGCCGCCGCATTCAGGGCACACAAGCTCCGGCTCGGCCGAGAAGTTCTGGATTTTCTCAAAACGGTGGCCACACTGGGTGCAGCGATACGCATACAACGGCAAAGTCATTCACCTGTTCGGGAATAGATCACCCACTTTGCCTATTGTATCGGCAGGGCGGCAATTGCCTGCAAAACACCGCCCTGCGTTCTCCGATCATCGTCTCCACACTGGCTCCAGACGCTGTTTTCTGGCGCTGGCCCTCAATGCACTACTAGCGGGACGGTGGCAATGTGGTTTTCCCAGGCCAGCGTCAGGTTAGCCGCGGGACCGCCCGTGCCTCTGATGCTGTATTTCAGGTTCTCAATTGTCTCTGCCGGCTTGGCCATGGTCATCATCACCTTGCCCAGATCCTGCGACTTGTCGTATACCGTTCCCCACTGGCCGGTTTGCTTGCTGACGACGAGCACCCAGTGGTCAGGGTCGGAGAGGTCGACGTACAGGGTGTAGTCGCCCTTGGGGACGGTCAGGCCGCCGATCTTGAGGTCGCCTTCGGTATGCAATTTGGTGGCGGCATTGGCCCCCGCGCGCCAGATCGGATAGGTGGGATCCTTGCCGATGAGGCCATCCTTGCTGAAGATGTGGCCGGCGCGGCCTTTGACTCCGGGCGAGTTGTAGGTGATGGTGATGGCCTTTCCGGCGATGGTCGCCGACTCGGTGGCTGGCTGGCTGGCAGGCGGTTTCTGTTGCGCGAATACGGTGGCGGCGATGAGAAGGCCCGTACAGACTAAGAGACGCTTCATGACGATGTTCTCCTTCGGGAGAGTCCCTGTTTGGTCAGGACGCCCCGACGGGATGATTGTCGCACCATGTGCCGGGGCTCGGAAAGGGGGAGCGGACCCCAGGACACACTCTTCGCCGCCGGCCAGCGCGGCGGAGGGTGCGGTATACTCCGGTACGCAGCAGAAACATGGAGGTTTCAGGATGCGTAACCAGGCAATTTTGAGGATGGCGGCGGCCGGAATGATGGCCGTGGCGATGATGGCGGCGCCGGGGGCAATCCAGGCGCAGGGCAGCGATACGGTGTTGAAGCCGGCGGAAATTCAGAAGCTCCTTCCGGCGAGCGTGTATTACCGCGGGCAGTTGGCGCCCACGCAGTTGCGGAACTCCGGGGGCGTGAAGCTGGCCGACGGGCTCTATGTGCTGGCTACACTGGTGGACACCAGCGGATACGCGACCAGCGTGGCGGCGAAGTACCAGGCTTACTTCATCGCCGAGGTTCCCCTCAAGGTGGGCGGAGAGAACCTGGCGGCGGGCGTCTATGGCGTGGGCTTCATTGGGGACAACAAGTTTGTGGTGACCGACGTGGGCGGGCATGACGTGCTGACGGTGAACGCGGGCGAGGATGCGGGACTCAAGCGGCCCGTGCCGCTGCAGATTGTGGTCGACCCGGCCGGCGGCTTCCGGCTCTATACCGGGCGCAAGTATGTGATCTTCAGCCGGTAGGGTTCAGTGGACCGTGGACAGTTGGCGTGCGGTCGAAACGTTTGCCTATGGGGTTGCGCGAAGCGGCCAGATGTTCGCTCAAAGGGTTGGGAAAAGCGGCGAATGTTCGTTGGGAGGGTTGCACTTTTTTGAAGGGTTAACCTTTCCGACGACCCGGATTTCAGTGTTGGGCTGCTGAGAATTATCCGTTTTAGAGCAAAGGGTTGCTGAGAATTGAACACTGATTTTTTGAAAGCGGGGATTCTTCGGTCTCCAAAGGGGCGAAGCTGGCGGGATCTACAGGCTGGAGAGCGAAGAGGAGGCTTGCGTGGGCAGGATTTGGGGTGCAATTTTCGCGGCGGGCGCTACTGTGCGGAGGGTCGTGGGTTGGGGTGGTTGGAAGGCGCAGCGCCGCTACATCACGGCCGATCCGGAGTGGGATGCGTTGCTGCGCCGCACACGCGCCAGCGGCAAGGCGCTGGGCATCGCCATGGAGGCGGATGTGGAGCGGCTGTCGGATGAATTCCGGCAGGAGCGGCTGCAGGCCTCAAATCACGGAGGCGCAGAATAGGAGTCAGTGGTATCTTTTCCAATGAGGGCCGAAACAAGCCTTTGGCGTCACCGAGGGGCAACAGATGAAAGAAATTGTCTTTGAAGTGGTGCAAGAGAGCGATGGAGGGTTCTGCGCCGAAGCGCTCGGCGAGAACATCTTCACGCAGGCCGATAGTTGGGAGGAACTGAAGGCCAATGCGCAGGAAGCCGTCCACGCCTACTATTTTGACTCGCCCGCTCCCGCTTCGATCCGCCTGCGCTTGGTGCGCGATGAAGTGCTGGCGGTGGCATGAAGCTGCCGCGCGATTTGAGCGGTGAGACCTGATCAAACACCTTTGCAAGCACTGGAGATACGAGCGGGTGCATCAGGTCGGGAGCCATGTCATTCTGCAAACCGGACAGCCTACGCCTCATCGAATCGCTGTTCCGGTCCACAATCCCCTCAGAGTTGGGACGCTGAACGCGATCCTCTCTGCTGTTGCCGCGCACAAGGGCGTGATGAAAGAGGATGTTCTCAAAGGGGTATGACAGCGATCCCAGGTCCCAGAAGCGGGACCCTGGGGCACCCGGCGGTGTACTCGCAAAAACATTACCTGTAAACTACTCTTTTGAGAGAACATTGAATCAACACAATTCCGCACGCATTGGAGATCGGAAAGACTATGGCCGTTTACGCAATTTGGAACAACAAGGGAGGGGTCGGAAAGAGCTATCTGACCTTTCAGATTGCTTCGGAATATGCCAAAACCCATCCGGATCAACCGGTATTGGTAGTGGATTTATGTCCTCAGGCGAACGCCTCAAGCATGCTGCTGGGTGGAATCGTCGACGGTGAGGAGCGTCTAACGCGAATCGCAGGACGCGCTTCAAGGAAGACCATCGCTGGATACATCGACGAGCGAATTCGTAGTCCATATGTCAGCCCGCGAGTTGGGTCTAGGTACGTGTTGAATGTCAACAGGTACAACGATCAGGTACCACAGAATCTCTCCCTTGTGGTAGGCGACGAAGGTCTAGAGATTCAAACCTCCCGCGTATCTAACGCGACAAACCCTGGACCCACGGACGCCTGGCGTATCGTACACGGATGGATCAGTGATCTTATTTCGGACATTCGGGAATCGTGGAATGTTACTGACTCTACCGTCTTCATCGATTGCAATCCAAGCTTTTCGGTCTACACAGAGCTCGCGATGTCGGCTTCAGATCACTTGATAATCCCGTTCTCCGCTGACGGCTCTTCGAAGAGAGCTGTACGGGCAGTTCTTGCGCTGCTTTACGGCATAACACGAGTGCCCGGGGCAGAACAGTCGGAGTTTTATTTGAATACCCAACGTTTCCGAATGTCCGTACCAAGGATTTACAGCTACGTTGGAAATCGTTTGACGCAGATGAACCTGGGTGCTGCAAAGGCATTCAAAACGGTAGTTTTGGAGATCGGTAAGGAGATCTGGAATGTTTGGCAACAGAGCCCGAACAACTTCGCGATACATCCTGCCGGGGAACCGTCTCCCCGAAATTCAATTGAGTTTCGGAGAATGTTTCAGGCGGAAATCAATGACGCGAATACCGCTTCGGTTGTCTCGGGTGGGCTTGGGATTCCGATAACTACTTTGGCCTCCGGGACTAAAAACCTAGCGGGCCGAAGGATAATGGTGAATCAATCTCAATTGGATCGCCAGCAGCCGAACATCCGCAGATTCGTTCGCACTATCGAATAGTTCAAATCTGGGCTTTTCTACACCTGAGAATTCGCACTGACCGTCAACTAAGGATTGTAGATCTGGAATAACCGGTTAAGAAACAACCCCTACCCCTTGGGCAGGAAGCGGAGCCAGCCCCTCGGGGCACAACTGCTTAATGGGCGAGCTTTCCTATCGTCCGCTCCCTACGGGAGTGACGGGCTGGTCCAGCGGGAGGATTGCGGTCGAGGTTTGTGGTATCCCAGGTCCGAAAATCCGGACCTGGGGCACCCGGCATTATCTCGGACTCCTCCTTTTGCTTCCAGGTTCGAGGCGTGCTTTGATAACGGCTTTGACCTTTCCCTTCCATCCCGATCCATGCATCACCCTTTCGAAATTGCGCCCAAATCGCCCCGAGAGCAATTCCGTCCGTGTTTTTTGGCTTAGTTCTCTCCAATTTTCAAACATTATGTAAATTGCATTCCCATATTCGATGTTCTCAAACACCACGAGATCATCCTTAATGAGCCCGCCAAAGTACCTTTCTAATCCGCTCAGTCCATAGACGAGTTTCGCAGGCTTGAGGCTCATCATAAAATCATAGCGCTCCGCAACTGCGGCCTTTTCCTGAGTGGACGGAACCTTCCCCCGGAATAGACGAGCTATCGCCTCTTCCCGCGTACCAGGGGGAAGCACCTCCCAAGAGACTTTCAGGGTTTGTAGGTAGTCCGCGATTGTTGCATCACTTGGTTGAACGCTAAAAGAACCCACATTCTCTAGAAGCAGATTCAAACATTCCAGGAGATCGTCTTTGAATCGCTTGGCTTTTTGGTCAAGAACCCGATCCACTTCGAATACGATCATGTAGCTCTTCTGTCCGGCATCAGGATGAGGAACGAGTATCTTCAGCCGAGTAAGACGCGGGCCGATGAAGTCACGGGGATATTGTTCATGAGGTAGATAGACGGTATGCGTCCCTTTGTATGAATCGCCCCAGTTCGGCGATTCAATTGCACTGTAATGCGTCTCCTTTTCGAGATCCTTTCTTATGATTTCCTCGCCATTTACGTTTCTCTTGCTGTACTTCCCACTCCCTTCGGGCGGCAGGACCGACGGTGAGAAAAGCAACTTACCGCCAGTCAGCGTAATGCCAAGATGGCTCAATTTACCATCGAGAAGCTCTTGCGCTGAATACACTCGTGAACATGCGGCTATCACGCTCGTGGCTTTGAGTTCTTTGAGTCTGAGTTGTATCGACGGTGGGATCGTGCGAAGATTCTTTCTTGCCATGTCCATGCCTCGCAGCAAAAGCATTCCATGAAACGAGAGGTTAGTTTTAATGATACGCGTTAACAATCTAAAGTCAAGAGTGCCGGAATCCCAGGTCTGGATTCTCAGACCTGGGATTCCGACGCTGACTGGAAGATTGGTTTATACCGTGGCCAGTATGCCGCCTGTTAGACGCTCTTTCAGTAACTCGTGGGCGTGGGCGAGGAATTCTTCCAGCGGGAGTTTGCCGGAGTCGACTTCGGCGAGGAGGTCGCGCTGGGCGGCGTATTCCTTGTTTACTATTCCCGCTTTCGATTGCAACATGCGCCAGGCCTTGCGGCGCTCTACGCAGAACATGACCAGTTGGCGGGAGATGGCGCGGACCTCGGTTTTGCCGTTTTCCTCGAAGGTGATGTAGACGCCGAAGTCGGGAATGAAGGCGCGGTGGGCGGGGTCGAGGTAACGGCGGTAGACGACGTCCTGCTGGGTGATGCGGACCAGCATGTTGTCGAGCGGGATGAGCCTGGCTGCTGCTTCGGGCTTGATCTTCTTGAGGTGGTTGCGGAAGCGGGCTTCCGTGGTGCACCAGTGGGCGACGGTGTAGCGCTGGGTTTCGCCGGTGACCTTGTTTTTGGTCTCGTACCAGTCGAGATCGATGGACGGATTGCCCTTGAGGTCGAGGGCTTCCTGATAGGTTTCGCCGAGGCGGGGGTTAAAAACAAACTCTGGAGCGCCGCGGCTGTCGCGCACGCGCTGGGCCTGGATGAGGGCCATGTCGTCGGCTACGCCGTGCTCGGGCTGGCAGGTGGTGAAGGCCTGGATGAACATGGTGCCGCGGTACTCCAGACCGTCCAAAATGGCGCGGTAGAGCTTGGGAGCATTGGCCATGGAGACCTGGGCAATGAAGGGCGAACCGTGGCCGGCGAGGAAGGTTTCGGCCACGGTCTTCTTCTCAGTGTTCTTGCCCTGCGTGGCCGCGCCGAAGACGTTCATGTCGTTGCCGCCGAGCATGGGGGTGGAGTCGCTGTTCTGGCCGCCGGTGTTGGAGTAGACCTGGGTATCGAGCATGAGGACCTTGACGTTGGGCCTATTCTGCAGGATCACCTTGGACATGTTCTGGTAGCCGATGTCGCCCATGCCGCCGTCACCGCCGACCGCCCAGACCTTGGGCAGTTCGACGATCTCCTGGTCGGTCATCAGCGCGTCGGTGAAGTGGCTGAGGTGGTAATACTCCTCGGCGTCGATGACGTCCGCACTCCCCCCCACGGACGAAGATCCGTCCGCTGAGGCCCCGGCGTCTCGCGTGAGGAGGATGTCGGCCAGGCGCTCGGGAATGACGGAGCGGCGGGCGTGATCAACGATGAAGCTCTCGCCCATGAGCCAGCCGACGGTGACGCCGTCCTGGAAGAGCGAGTTCATCCAGGGGTAGGGGTGGGGGTTGTTGGGCGCGGTGGAACCGTAGACGGTGTTGCAGCCGGTGTGGGCGGCCATGGCCATGACGGACATGCCGTTGGCCAGGCGGCCATCGACGGCTTGCAGGTTCTTGTGGTTGAAGGCCTCGGTGAGCAGGACGGCGGCGATGGCCTCGACCAACTGGGCGTCGGTGAGGAGGCCGTTGGCAGCTTCATAGGCGGCGATGCGGGCGAGGGTGTCCGGCTCGTCCTCGCCGCCCAGGCCGAGGACCAGGTGGGCGATGGCCTGGCGGAGCAGTGCGTACTCAGCGGGGCTGGTTGCCTGCAGCCTGGCGAGGCGGGCCACGCCGACCTTCTCCAGCTCGCCGGCCTTGGCCAGGAAGCGGTCGCTCTTGGCGTGGTAGACGGGGCGCATGTAGGCCTCAGTGACGGCGGCGATGGAGCGCAGCACGCTCTTTTCTCCGCAGCCGGCGCAGGCGCCGTCGCCGGAGACGAGGGCGTCGTAATTGGTGCGCACCATGAGCATGTTGCGCAGCGTGGCGGTCTTCGAGTCCGCGGGATTGGCTGCGTTGAAGAGGCCGAGGTACTTCTGCGCGGTGTCTGGCAGCAGGTCAAGGAAGCGGGCGCCGCTGGTGTGCTCGGCGTTGACTTCTTCGGTTTCCGCGACCATGCGGAGGGCGTTGTGGTCGCCGCAGGCGGTGACGCAGGCCGCGCAGCCCTTGCACAGATCGCTCACAAAGATGGAGAAGATGCCGCCTGAACCGGGCGACTTGCGCTCCGGTGAGCTGAAGATGGCATTCACCTTCTGATAGGCCATGGGAACCTTGGCGATGATGTCGAAGAACTGCTGCTTGGATGCGGCGGAGAAACCGTCGACCGAATCCGTGACTTCGCGAAGGATGGTGGGCAGCGGCGTGCCTGTTTTTATCTCGGCGACCATGCGCTGACGGGCGAGCTTCTCAATCTCCGGCAGGGCGCTCAGCAGCTTGGTGCGCTCGGCAGGGTCGGCGATGTAGTAGCGGACGGCAGTGCTCAGCAACGTGCTCAGATCCTGCGAGCAGTTGGGCAGCGCGGTATCCGGGCAGGCGGAGATGCACTCCATGCACTGGGTGCAGTTCTCGGCGATGAAGAGCGGAGTCTCGCGGCGGGCGACGTACTTTGAGGCTGTGTCTCCGGTGGCAGCGGCGATGACGCCCATGGCGGACAGCGGCGTGGCCGGCTGGTTGTAGCCGTAGGTGGAGCGGAACTGCGCGTCGAAGTTGGCGACGCTGGCGACCGGGGTGCGCTTTGCCTGGCCGGCAGGCAGCGGTGTGGAACGGCAGCCGGTGCCGCAGGAACCGCCGGCGGTGGCGAGTTCAAGAATGGGAAGGAGAGCCTGGCCGCGGAGGCTGGAGCGGTCGGCCGCCGTGAGCACGCCGATCTTGATTTCTTTTACCTGCTCGAAGCCCTGGAGCATGACCTCCATGTTGGATTGGACGACGGCATCGCCCAGCTTGCCGAACTTGCTCACATACTGTTTGTGGACGACCGCGCGATACTGCTCCTGGGTGATGCCGAAGTCGCGGAGCATGGTGCTGACGGCGAAAAATGCGCCCAGGAAAGCGTTGCCCTGCATGCGCAGTTGCAGATCGCCGCGGTCGGTGGCTTTCTTGGCGATGGCAAAGCCGGGCAGCGTGAAGACGCGAATGTTTTTATCAATGATCTGTTTGCGGGCCCAGAGCGGCAACTGTTCCCAGGCCTGTTCGCCTTCCTGATCGGACTCCCAGACCAGGCTGCCGCCCTCGGCCATGCCGTCCAGCGGGTTGGTGTGGGTGAAGGCCTTGGGGTCGCAACAGAGAACGACGGTGACGTGGCGCAGGTCGCAGTTGACGCGAATGCGATCCTTGGCGGCGACCATGAAGTAGCTGGTGGGCGCGCCCTTTTTCTCGGAGCCGTATTTGGGATTGGCGCTGACGTGGATGACTTCCCTGGGGTTGCCGAGGTCGTCGCGCTCCCCGTCCCGTTCAAAGATCAGGTCGTTGAGGTCGCCCAGGATGGCGCCCAGGTTTTTGCCGGTGGTGATGGCGCCCCATCCGCCGATGGAGTGGAAGCGCACGGCCACCGCTCCCTCGGGAAGCAGGGATGGGGTTTCATCGCCGATGACCGAGTAGGGGTGGTCGATGCCGAGGACGATAAAAGATACTCCATCCGATGCGCGCTTGCCGTCTTTGCGGGCGCGGTTGGCGGCGGCGAACTCATAGGCTCCGATAATGTGCTCGGGGCGAAAGTCGCGCGAGCCGAGGCCGTAGGTGCCGGAAAAGATCTTGGGCACTTCATTCAGGTGCAGGGCGGGCAGGCCCGCGGAGGCCGGACGGTTTTCAGAGTGAATAGCCTTCGACAGGGCGGTGCGAATGTCGCGGCCGAGCGGATTGTCGCCGGCCAGGGCCTCGTCGGTGCGCTCCAGAATGATGACGTTCTTCTTGCCCTTGAGCGCGGCAACAATGGCGGCTTCAGGGAAGGGACGAATCACGTTGACGTGAATGGAGCCGACGCTCGCGCCGCGGGTCTGGCGCAGGTAGTCCACCGCGGCCTCGATGTTCTCAGCAGCCGAGCCGAGGGAGACAAAGACCGTCTCGGCGTCGTCTGTTTTGTATTTGGAGATAAGGCCGTAGTGGCGGCCAGTGAGTTCGCCGAAATCCTTATAGGCAGCCTCAAGAAAATCGAGAATCGGCTCTGCAAAGTTGTTGCGCCGGGCCACCACGCCCTGCATATAGTGTTCCTGATTCTGCACCGGGCCAAGCAGGACGGGGTTGGCCAGGTCCATCATCTTTGGTACGCGGCGGCGAGTGGGGCCAAAGAGAACGCGCTGGGCCTCGGTGGGGCAGTCGATGATGTCCGCTGGTGAGCCGAGGTATTCGCGGATCAACTCCGACTCGTGCTTGTAGAAGGTGCGCTCCAGGTGCGTAGTGAGGAAGCCGTCCATGATGTTCATGCCGGGGGTGAGCGAGAGCTCGGTCACGCGGCGGAGGATGAGCGCCTGGTCGGCGGCCTGCTGCGCGTCCTTGCCGAAAAGCATGATCCAACCCGTGTCGAGCGCGCCGTAGATATCGTCGTGGCCGCAGTGCACGTTGAGGGCGTGCTTGGTGAGAGCGCGCGCGCCCACTTCAAGCACCATGGTGGAGGCCTTGCCCGGCGCGTGGTAGTACTGCTCGACGCCGTAGACTACGCCCTGGCCGGAGGTGAAGTTGACCACACGCTTGCCGCACACCGAGTGGGCAATCGCGCCGCCCTGGGCCGCATGTTCGCCCTCGGTCTCAATGGCGATGGTGTTGTGCCCGAAGACGTTCAGGTGCCCTTCGGCATAGGCCTGCTGGAAGAGCTCGCCACCCTCTGTGGAAGGCGTAATCGGATAAAACACGCCGGCGTCGGCGATCCGCGTCTCGGTGTGGTAGGAGACGAGCTGATTTCCGTTAGCGGTGACCCGAATGCCGGGATAGCGAGCAGCAACTGTCATGAATCTCCCTCTGTGCGACCAATTCGTGTTTCAGCGTCTTCGCCGAGCGGCGTGCGTGTACGAATGCGGGATGAGGCTTCGAAAGCCCGCCTTGCGTCCGGCGCCCGCGGTTCACCGGTTCGCCGGTTCATGCGCCAGCGCGGGCCGGCCGGATGCCCTTGTAAGTCTAGCGGCCGGGATGGTGACCGGGGAACCCAAGGGGAGGATTGCCACGTCAAAGCGGCCTGCTATAAGTATGCACCCCAAAGAGGCGAGGCGCATTTTGCCGGGCGGACAGCGTACCAAGAGGTGGGATTTCGTTTTATTTCCGATTCGAAGGTCCGAAGGGATGGATCGATCCACGGGTCCCATCGGCGTCCTCTCGTCCCGCGCGAATGGCTTAAGATGCTTCGGGGGAGGGAATGGACATGGTTTCCGCTTTCAAACTGCATTGCCGTAACCGGATGGCCGTTCTTCTTGTAGCTTTCCTGGCGGGGACGTGCGGAGCGTTGCTGTTTGCGGGCCGCGTAACGGCCCAGAACGCCGGCGAGGCTGCCAGGATCGCCGCCAACCTGCAGCCGGAGTCTCGCGCCGTGATCGAGCGGCTCTCCAGCCTGCGCGAGTTGCCGGACGGCGCCTGGAAGCTCCATGCCGGCGACCTGGCGCATGGGGAGGCGGTGAACCTGGACGAGTCCGGCTGGCAGGCGATCAAGCCGCGGACCAAGGCCCCCAATGAGGCGGTCTGGTTTCGCCAGACCTATCAAATTCCGGCCACGCTGAACGGCTACGATCTCAGCGGCGCGCGCATCTGGTTTCAGTTCCAGGCCTACGCCAACGGGCCGATGCCGCAGATTCTCTACTTCAACGGGCGCCGGGTGGCCATGGGCGACGATCTGGAGCCGATTGTGCTGCTCGATCAGGCCCGGCCCGGCGACCGGGTGACGGTGGCTGTCAAACTGCTGCACACAGTGGATGACAAGCACGTGCAGGGCGCGACGCTGAAGATCGACTTCCCCGAAGGCCGCCCCAATCCGGAGGATTTGCGCGAGGAGTTTTTGTCGGCGGCGCTGCTGGTACCCGCGCTGGCGCCGAATGACGCCGCCCAACTGGCCACGCTTGCCGACGCCATCCGCGCCGTAGATCTCGCCGCTCTGGATGCTCATGACCAGGCGAAGTTTGACGCCAGCCTGAAAGCGGCGCACGCCAAGCTCGAAACCCTCACGCCGCTCTTGCAGCAGGCCACGCTGCACCTGACCGGCAACTCGCACATCGACGCGGCTTGGCTGTGGCCGTGGACAGAGACGGTGGACGTGGTGAAGCGGACCTTCGGCACCGCGCTGCAACTGATGTACGAGTACCCCGATTACACCTTCACTCAGTCCGCCGCGGCTTACAACGAGTGGCTGGCGCAAAAGTATCCGGAGATGAACGCCGAGATTGCCCGGCGCATCAAGGAAGGGCGCTGGGAGATTGTGGGCGGAATGTGGGTGGAGCCGGACCTGAATATGCCCGACGGCGAGTCGCTGGTGCGCCAGTTGCTGGTAGGCAAGCGCTGGTTCAAGCAGCAGTACGGCGTGGACACGAGGATCGGCTGGAATCCGGATTCGTTTGGCTACACGTGGCAGTTGCCGCAGATCTACAAGAAGAGCGGCGTGGATTATTTTGTGACGCAGAAGATGGCCTGGTGCGACACCAACCAGTTGCCCTTCAAGTTTTTCTGGTGGGAGTCGCCGGATGGCTCGAAGGTGCTGACTTACTTCCCGCACGACTACGCCAACGACAACCTGAACCTGGTGCGTCTGGCGCGCGATTTCACCATCGCGCAAAAGCAGGCCACGGGACTGCCGGGCATCATGGACCTCTACGGCATCGGCGATCACGGCGGCGGACCGACGAGGGCGATTCTGGACGAGGGCTTCCATTGGGAGCAGCCGGGGCACGCGACGCCCAAAATCGAATTCGGCACGGCGCAGAGTTATTTCTCGTTGCTCGAATATCAGATTGCACCCAACAGCCCGGAATGGAACTACCAGTCGATTGCCAAGGGCTACACGCCGCCGCCATTGGTGCCCGGCAAGGTGAACATTCCGACGTGGAAGAGTGAGCTTTACTTCGAGTACCACCGCGGCGTGATGACCACCCAGGCCAACCACAAGCGCAATATGCGCGAGGCCGAGGTCGAGATGCTCAACGCTGAAAAGTGGGCATCACTCGCTTGGTTAAGTGGACGCGAGTATCCGGGGAAAGAACTCACCGAAGATTGGAAGAAGGTGCTCTTCAACCAGTTTCACGATTTAGCCGCAGGCTCCGGTATCGGCGCAATCTACAAGGACGCGCAGAAAGATTACGACGTCGTCCGCTGGTCAACGAATGAGATTGATGCGACGGCGCTGGAAGCGGTGGCGGAGAGGATTGACACGAGAGAAGAGGACAGAGACGCTGAAGGTCAATCAATTGTAATTTTCAATCCATTGGGGTGGTCGAGGTCCGGTGTAGTCATTGCGAGAATGAAACATTTGGGCACGAGCGATAAGGTTGCGGCGCTATTGGATGGAGAGGGCGAAGTGACAATCGCGAATATCCTGTCGCTCGACCCGAAAAGCAGAATGGCAGAGGTGCAGATTCCGGTCAAGGACGTACCTGCGATGGGCTACAAGGTACTCAGTGTTCCATCTCCGAAGATTGGCAAGAATGGGAAGGGCCATGATGCCGGGACGGGCCAAGGCTTGGTCCTCGAAAACAATCTTACGATCAAGGAAACTGGGGATCCAAAGTACGACGCTGAGAGCATTGACAACCATCTGATTCGATTCGAAGTGGACTCTAAGACCGGATGCATAAGCAGTTTGCGCGATGATAGGACAAATTTTGAGCTACTTGCGCCGGGAGCGTGTGGCAACGAGCTTCAAGCCTTCAAAGATACACCGAAGGACTACGATGCCTGGAACATCGATCCGGGGACACTCGATCAGGAGCCAACTCGGATCAACCAAGCGGATTCTGTTGAATGGGTGAATTCGCCCGGAGAACACGAAGCCATCCGTGTAACTCGCCACTGGAAAAATTCAAAGTTTGTGCAGACTATTAGCCTAGAGGAAGGTTCTGACCAAATCGACATCGACAACGAGATCGACTGGCATGAGTCGCATGTTCTGCTGAAAGCGGCCTTCCCGCTGGCGGCTTCAGGGCCGTTTGCGACGTACGAGATTCCCTACGGAACCATTGACCGGGCGACCACGCGCAACAACAGTTGGGAGCAGGCGCAGTTTGAGGTTGCAGCGATGCGCTGGGCCGACCTCGGCGGTATCGGGTCCGACGGCAAGCAGCACGGCCTGAGCATTCTGAACCAGAGCAAGTACGGCTACGACGCGGTGGGCAACGTGCTGCGGCTGACGCTGCTGCGCTCGCCCAAATGGCCCGACGCCGAGGCTGATATGGGCCACCACCACTTCTACTACGCGCTCTATCCCCACGCGGGGACGTGGAAGGACGCGCTTACCGTGCGCCACGGCTACGAGTACAACTACCCGCTCACGGCGGTCGTCACCACGGCGCATCCCGGCACGCTGCCCGCCAGCCACTCCTTCGCCTCGGTCGCGCCGGAGAATGTCGTCCTGACCGCGGTCAAGAAGGCTGAAGACGCAAACGGCCTCATCTTCCGCGTCTACGAGTGGGCGGGAAAAGACTCGATAGCCGAGTTCCACGTGCCGCCGGGGGCGACGGGAGCCACCGTGACCAACCTGATGGAGACGCCGGAGGGCGGCCCACTCGCGGTAACCGGCGACGTAGTCAAGGCGCCGATCCACCCCTACGAGATTCTGACCATCCGGGTGGATTACCCCAACGGCGGGCCGAAGCAGTAGGGGAATCGAGAAGGTTATCGATCCGGCGCGAAACGATTGCATCGTGCTATCCCACCCTTTCCGCAAAGAACGCGGAAAGGATGGGGCACGGAGCATTTGTGCGGCACCCGGCACGGAGCATTTGTGGGGCACCCGCATCAACATTCGAGGAACCTTTTCATGGATGCGGACGTATAAGGGGGTGGAGGGCGATTGCCATGAATCTCAACACGACGCGAACAGCGGCAACTTTGGCGGTAGGCCTGGCGCTGGCGGCCGGAATGACAGGATGCATGATTCATACCGAAAAGGGCGCCAACGGCGAGGACAAGAACGTCCAGGTGGATACACCCTTTGGCGGTATCCACGTGAATACCGACCAGACCACGGCTTCGGACCTGGGATTGCCGGTCTATCCGGGCGCCCAGACGGTGAGAGACGACGACAAGCACAAGTCGGCGGACGTGCGCCTGGGATTTGGCGAGTGGGAGTTGCGGGTGCGGGCAGTGAGCTATGCCACTCCGGACACAAAGGAGAAGGTGACCGCTTTCTACAAGAAGGCTCTGGGCCGCTACGGCGACGTGATTGCCTGCCAAGGCAATGCGCCGGTAGGGACCCCAACGAAGACCTCCGAGGGGCTGACCTGCGACGAGGACAAGAACCCCAAGGTGCAGATCGACCAGGGAGATTATGGAACCGGCAAAGGCGGCCTGGAGTTGAAGGCCGGCTCAAAGCGCCACCAGCACATTGTGGGCTTCGAGAATCCCAAAGACGGCAAGACACGCTTTGCCCTGGTGGCGCTGGATTTGCCTGCCGGAATGGATAAGAACTCGGGGAAGAGCGACTAGGGCGCCCGCGGTTGACCTTTAGAGATCCGGCAAAGCCGCGCCCCGCAATACCCCGGATTCTGCTACACTGGTTGAAGCGCATTCAAGGGGCCAAATTCGCCAGGCCGCGCCCCAACGATACGCTCCTGCAACCCAAGTTCGGGGAGTGGCTCAGCCTGGTAGAGCACCTGGTTCGGGACCAGGGGGTCGGAGGTTCAAATCCTCTCTCCCCGACCAACAAATCCCATTAAATCAATAGATTAGCGGGCTGCAAGTTCCGGGCTGCAGCGGAACCTGGGTCCATTTGGGTCTAAGTAGCCTTTCCGCATCTCCCACCGCTCGACGCGCGTCCGCCGGGGACCGAGTGAGTGTACGTTTTTCGGGTGACTTCCGAAATAGGATGGGCGGAAGCAGCGAAAGAATGCGATGGGCGGCCGACTGCCGCGTGTACCCAATTGCTCAGCACTTCGGCTTCCAGGATGAAAAACTCAAGCAGCTAGCCAGACGGGTTCCGCGGCGGACCTTCATGCATCCATACAGGGCTCTGGCCGGCTTGCTGACAATCCGTCTTTGTTGCTGCGTCCGCATGTGTTCTGCAGGCGCTCAAAATACCTTCAAGACGACCCATGAACATGGAGAAGATGATGATCGCCCCTGTCGAGTCCATGCAGCTTGGCGGTCTGGCAGGATTGACCGCATTGCCCATGAGACTGGGTCAGGAACGATCAAAGAAAGAGAAGCGATGACGGGAAACAAACACAACTACGAAGGAATGAGCACCGACAGCGGTGAACCAGATCCTGGTCCTTACTGGAAGCGCATGCACCGTGACTGGCGTTTCTGGGTGGGCGCCGTCTTCATGTTTGCGGCGCTTGCAATCTACGTGCTGAGCGGCGACCTGGCGTGGGTTCCGCGCGGCCAACCACGACAGCCGGTCCCAGCAGCCACCAGGAATTAGCTTGCCCCTCCGATCATTCAGGTCAACGAGCCATCGCTGGCAACCTGCCGGTACAAGCAACCGCAGCGGTCCGCTGCTGAAATGGATCAAAGCCCGCTGTTGCGGATCGTGAGACTTCAGCGTTGGAGAAGGATGAAGAAGCTCATCGTGTTCGATCTGGACGGCACCCTGGCGCTTAGCAAGTCGCGCCTGGAGGCCGAGACCGCGGCGTTGCTGCATGACCTTCTAGGCATCCTCAAAGTGGCAGTGATTTCAGGAGGCGCCTGGTTGCAGTTTGAAGAGCAACTGCTTTCCGGACTTCCCCATGACGATCGCCTGGCAAATCTGTCGCTGCTTCCTACCTGCGGAACAAAATTCTTTCAATACACAGGGGATTGGAAGGAGCTTTATTCAGAAGACTTCAGCGCGGAGCAAAAGGATAAGATCGTCAGTTCTCTCAGGAAGGCGATCGCAATCGCCGGCTTTCCTGTCGAAAGGACGTGGGGAGAGCCAATTGAAGACCGGGGAAGCCAGATAACTTACTCCGCGCTGGGCCAGCAGGCCCCTTTGGAAGAAAAGAATAAATGGGACTCGGACTTTGCCAAGCGGAAAAAGATCAAAGCAATCCTGGACACACTTATTCCAGAGTTCTCTGTCCGGCTGGGCGGAGCGACATCGATCGATGTCACCAAGCCAGGCATTGACAAAGGCTATGGAATTCGAAAGCTGCGAGACATACTTGGCATTTCGCTGAAGGAAATGATTTTCATCGGTGACGCCTTGTTTGTAGGTGGAAACGACTACCCGGCTAAACAGGCAGGGGTTATCTCGATTCCGGTTCAAGGCCCCAATGAGACCAGGCGGGTGATCGAAGCCATCATCGCGTGTTTGGACGTTTCTCAAGAAGTGCGATCTTTTGAGGTGGCGTAATGAGCTGGCTTATGCTGCGCCGCCTGGGGATCGTGATGGAGCCGGAGCCGGGAAATCCCCTGGAGGTCGAAGGCGTCCTGAATCCGGCTGCCGCGCGTGGACCGGATGGCGAACTCTACCTATTCCCTCGATTGACCGCACAGGGCAATTATTCCCGGATCGGCATTGCGCGAGTGCGGTTCAATGAAGCCGGCGATCCGGCAGGGGTGGAGAGGCTCGGCATCGCGCTGGAGCCGGAAGCGGATTACGAACGGCGGCCAAACGGCAGTGGCGGTTGCGAGGATCCGCGCATCACGTTTATGGAGCCGCTTCAGCGGTACTTGATGACTTACACGGCATGGTCGTCCCATGGCCCGCGGATTGCCCTGGCTGTATCGGAAGACCTCTTCCACTGGAGGCGTTTGGGGCTCGCGACCTTTGCTTCGAGCGATGGCATCGAGTTCGGCAACGTGGACGACAAGGATGCCAGTCTCTTCCCGGCCGTAATTCCCGATCCATCGGGGCAGCCGGAACTGGCGATGCTCCACCGGCCGCTTTTTCCAGGCACTCGTCCCGAGGAAACTGTCCGTTCTCCCGAGACCCGCGAGGTGGATATAGATAGGGAGAGCATCTGGATTTCGTACTGTCGAATGACGGTGAACCATAAGCCATTTCACACCGGCCAGTTTACTTTTCATCACCGGCTGGCGTCTCCGGTGTCGCCCTGGGAACGGCTCAAAATCGGCGGCGGAACCCCGCCTATCCTGACTCAGCACGGCTGGATGATCGTTTACCACGGTGTTAGCGAGATAGACGAGCCTAACACCGAGAAGCATCCGTTGTGCTACTCGGCAGGGGTGATGGTGTTTTCAAAGGAGCATCCGCTCGTGATTCGCTATCGCTCGGAGGAGCCGGTGTTGACGCCGACTCTGCCGCAAGAGCGCCACGGAACCATCGCAAACGTCGTATTCCCCACGGGCATCGACCGGCGCGACGATCTTGGCGCGCCAAACCGTTTCGATGTCTACTATGGGATGGCCGACTGCCGCATAGGCGTGGCCCGGCTTGATTTGCCGGATACCCTGCCGCCGGAAGGGGTCGCCGATCCGCCGGAAGCAAAGGTGTGACGCTCCGATTGCGTCCCTGCAAGAAGACTTCCAATATCTCCATCACGCGGCCATACTGGCCACGGTCTTCATCGATCGAGACAATCTCAGCCATTGAGCACCATATAAATGAGTCTTCTCTATTTTGCCAGCTGCTTACGGATCGAAAGCAACTCTGCGCGTCGCTTTTCAGTGGTCTTGGGATATGCCATCTTGAGTTCATTGAGAGCTTCCAGAACGATTCCCGAAACGATCAACCGGGCGTTCTCCTTATCGTCGGCTGGAACAATGTACCAAGGCGCATGGCGCGTGCTTGTCGCGCTCAGGCACAATTCATATGCTTTCATGTACTGCTTCCAATATTTCCTTTCGTGAATGTCCGCGAGACTGAACTTCCAGTTCTTGTCAAACTCATCGATGCGTTCGAGGAATCGCTTTCGCTGCTCGTCGCGAGAAAGATGGAGGAAAATTTTGACCGTTCGGGTTCCGTTTCGATAGAGATGGCGCTCCATGCCGGCGATAGAGCGATACCGCTCTTCCCAGATGGATTTATCATCCCGCAGCTCTTCGGGAATGCCCTGGCTGCGAAGCAGCTCCGGATGTACCCGAACGACCAGCACCTCCTCGTAATAGGAGCGATTGAAGATGCCGATCCGTCCGCGTTCCGGGAGCCGGCACGTGGTACGCCAAAGGAAATCATGCTCCAGTTCCTCGGCGCTCGGCTGCTTGAAACTGAAAACCTCGCAGCCTTGCGGATTGATCCCGGACATGACGTGCCGGATGGCGCCGTCCTTGCCGGCGGCATCCATCCCCTGAAAGATCAGCAGGAATGCATAACGGTTAGAGGCATAATGGAGGCGTTGCAACGCGCTGAGGGTCTCCATGTGTTCCTGCATCAGTTCCTGGAACTGCCTCTTCGACTTGCAAAGAGGCTTCACCGTCGTAGGCCACTCGGCCATGTCTACTTTATTCCCAGTCGATACACGGAAGTCCTTTGGATTGATTTTCATGTTTTCCATTCGCCATTACGAACTGCAAACGTGCATTGAATACTTTTGAGGGTCATACGGAAGCCTACGCAGACTTCGTATGTCCTGCCTGACCGCTTCGAGCCTCCCGCTCGGCCTGAAGCCAATCTTGATCCGCCTGGCTTTCGCCGCGGACACGCTGCTGGTAGAGTTCATAAGCGCGCTTGGCAATCTGCGGCGTGAGATCGAGCGGCTTCTTTGTCAGCAATGGAGCTTGAGTGGGATCGAAAATCCGATAAGCGAGCAGCTTCACGCGGTCATTGACCAGGAACCAGGCCAGGGCATAGCCCCAAACGAACATTGCCCAGCGCCAGCCGAGGGGTGTCATGAACACGCCATACACCGCAATGAGAGTCGCCAGGATCTGCGTGCCGAGCACCGCTATCCATAGAATGCGTGCGGGGCGGATCGACCAGAACGGGCCGCGCGTGCGAGTCAGGAAGATTGTCAGATGCCCGGCCACGGACAGCTTCAGGTACATGAGTGTCTGGATGTGCAAGCGGTCGAGGTGAAATACGCGCTCACCAAGATAGAATAGCCCGAATGCGGCCACAACCCCGATAACGCCCAGCATCGTGGATACACCCAGTACCAGGCGCATGTTCCATGCCTCGGGCTTGTCCTTGTAATGAACGTTGTCGTACGCGATGGACAGGATGGCTCCATCGTTGAGCAAGGCCAGCATCACGATCATCACCGCGGTCACAGGATAGAAGTTGAACACCAGAATCGACAGCGTCATGAACAGCAAAACGCGCAAGGTTTCAGCAATGCGGTATATGGCGTAGCTATTCATCCTCTGGAAGATGCGGCGGCTCTCTTTGATCGCGTCGATGATCACTGATAGGCCTGACGCCAGCAGCACAATGGACGCCGCCGCGCGCGCCGCGTCTGTCGCGCCGGAGACAGCGATGCCGCAGTCGGCTTTCTTGAGCGCGGGCGCATCATTCACACCATCGCCGGTCATGCCGACGATATGGCCGCGCTTCTGCAGGACATCGACAATATGGAACTTGTGCTCGGGAAATACCTGGGCGAAGCCGTCCGCATTTTCGATGGCCTCCGCAGTCTGCGGAGACTCTTGCTTCTTCGTGTCTCCCAGTGCGCCGGCATCCAGGATGTTCGTGCCCAGCCCCAGTTGTCTTGAGGTCTCCCGTGCGATTGCAATTTGATCGCCCGTCACCATCTTGACGTCCACGCCCATTTGCCGGGCGCTGGCGATGGTTACTTTAGCCTGCTCGCGTGGCGGATCGAACAGCGGCAACATGCCGATGAACTTCCATTTGCCTTCCTCATCCGCTCTGGCTACACCCAGGGAACGGAAGCCGCGTGCCGCGAATTCATTGATGGCTTTCTCCACAGCCGGCTTCACCTCACCGGCGTTGATCGACATCTCCAGAATCACCTGGGGGGCGCCCTTGGCCACAAAGAACTGTTTCCCGTCCGCGCCTTTCACAGCGGCTTCCGTCCGCTTATGCACCGGATCGAACGGCTGGAAATGCAAGACCTGATTGCTCTTCAAGGCTTGATCGTCCTTCACGCCACCGATCACGGCCAGGTCGATGGTGTCCTTGTCTTCAGCGCGCGATGCAAGCGCAGCCCATAGAATGACTTGGTCGGGAGCAATACCGTTCACGCTGAATGGATCGCCCAAGGTCAGCTTGTTCTCGGTCAGGGTGCCGGTCTTGTCCGAGCACAACACGTCCACGCCGGCAAGTTCCTCGATAGCCGATAAGCGAGTTACAATCGCTTCCTTCTTCGCCAGCAGCCGCGCGCCGACCGCCATCGTCACGGACAGCACCGTGGGCATCGCGACAGGGATTGCGGCCACCAGAAGCACCAGGCAGAATTCCAGCGTAGTGAGGACCGGATCGCGACGAAAGAGCGCGACGACGAGTATCAGCAGTACCAACGACACTGCGAGAACGATCAGATAATCGCCAATCTTCAGCACGGCGCGCTGGAAGTGGCTGACGGTGTGAGCCTCCTGCACCAGTTGTGCGGTCTTGCCGAAGTAGGTGTTCGTCCCGGTGGCGTAAACCATCGCGTCGATTTCCCCCTGGCGGAGAATCGACCCCGAGAACACCGCTCCGCCGGGTTTGCACGTGACGGGCAAAGACTCCCCAGTCAACGCGGATTGATCGACTTCTACTGGATCGCCATCCAACAAGCGTGCATCCGCCGGCACAATGTCGCCTAGCCGCAGGCGGATGACGTCGCCGGGCACCAGCTCACTGGCCTTTGGGTTAACCCACTTCCCATCTCGCCGGACTTTTGCCTTGATGGCCAGCTTGGCCTTCAGAGCGGCGATGGCGTTGCCCGCCTGGTGTTCTTCCCAGAATCCGACCACGGCATTCGAACAAAGCAGAAGCAGGATGATGAAGAAGTCCAGCCAGTGCTGGACAATCCCCGATAGAATCACTGCCGCTTCAATCATCCACGGGATGGGACCCCAGAAATAGGTGAGGAACTTCAGAATCTGATTCGTTTTCTTTTCGGTGATCTCGTTAGGACCATATTGCGCCAGCCGCTTCTGAGCCTCGGCTTGACTGAGGCCGTCCGCAGAGGACTCCAACTTCTTCTGCAACTCCGGCATCGGGAGGGACTTCAAATCGTCTTTGGGCTCGGGACTCTCAGCGATTGGTTTCAAAATGAACACCCATCGACGCTAGTTGCGTATGTGAGGTTCCGGCTGTGAGGACGCCTGAAATGTCATAGGCCAGGCATGGCCCGTTCGGAGAGGCTGTGCGGCACTCCCCACGACGTTGGGAACCCTCCCAACAATATCTTTCCTCGGTTGTGCGCAAGCTGTGCATTTCTGCTCAAGAGGGGCGTAGATGCAAGTCAGGGAATCATCGCGCTGTCGCCGCCGGTCACTTTCCGGTCCCATTGTGCTCGCAGCGGATGACTTGCGAATCGCCGGTTGGGAGGAGCTCACGAAGTGGTTGAAATAGGCGGCTGCTCTGAGTTGTGCTCGGGCAATTGATCGAGCAGGACCACATTGAGGAGCGACTTATGCACCTGGATGCGGCCGTTGTAATCGATAAAGCCGAGCTTGCGAAAGCGATTCATAAAGAAGCTGACGCGGGACCGGGTGGTGCCGATCATGTCTGCCAGAGTTTCCTGCGTGATCGGGGGAATGAAGGTTTCCGGTTCGCCGGGCTTGCCAAATTCCGCCATGATCAGGAGAATCCGCGCCAGGCGCTTTTCACTGGAATTGAAGAGCTGATCGATAAGATCGGCCTGGGTGCGCATGCTGCGGGCCAGCAGGAACTTCAAGAAGATGTCAACGAACGCAGGTTCGTCATGCATCACGCGGACCATCTCCTCCCTTTTGATCTTGAGCGCCGTGCAGTTGTTGATGGCAGTGGCCGTTGCCAGCCGCAGCCCAGCCACTGCCGCAAGGCATTCCTCTCCAACGAAGTCGCCGGAGGAAAGAAGCGTGATGGTGGCCTCTTTACCGTTCCGCGAAACGACAGTGACCTTTGCGCGGCCCTTCTGAAGATAAAAGACGGAGTCTGTCGGGTCTCCCTGGCAAAAAAAGGTCTCCTTCGGCTCCAATTCAACGATTCTTCGGCCAAGGCCGGCGTTGGCAAGAAAGACAGCGGGGGAAAATGCCGTGTGGTTCGCATCGCTCATCAATGGGCAACCTCGTTGCAGGCGGTTCGTTTGGCGTGGACGGCTCATGCTCAGCAAGCAGCCACCTTGGATATGGCAGAGGAGAGGATTGTGGCGGACTGATCGAACACCGCGAACGAAATGTTACAAACGGTGAAAAAACCCTCGCTGCCTGGCATCGGCAACACGATCAGAAGCTGCCTTTTTTGGGGCCGCGCCATATTCGAGGCAAACTACCCCGCGCTTGAGTTCAATTCCGCGCCAGCTTTCACCCATCATGCCCTTGAGCCCGGGCTCTTGTATGGTCCGTATTGCTCAACTCCGAGGAATGCCCGGAAAGCAGGCAAGAAGCGGGCTGACGCGTCAGAAGGGCGATAGGCCTATGCTGTTCATCTGGCAGAAAATGAGGGCATGCAACCTGCCGCGCCCTTCCCGCGTCTCATCTAACGAAGGTTTGCGGGACGCCTGGTCTATTGGGCCTGTCTTCGGGGAGTGGGCGGAACTTGCAATTGCGCGGGATTCCTGCGATTCTGCGGAGTACACCTCCTCAAATGTGTTTGAACGCGGAGTCGTAAATGTCTGGAATGGAAGGCAAAGCAGATGGTCGGCACGTGGGCGCTGGCCACCAGTTGTCTGCGCCCCCCCCCTGGTATCGCAAGCGATGGGTTCTGTGGACAGGCTTGCTTTTACTGCTGCTTCTGGCCATAGTCGTTGTCGCCATCATCCATAAGAATAACGCCAAGGCAGCGGCGGCGAAGAGTGCGGCGGCTGCCGTCAAGCCGCCCGTTTCAGCCACGGTCGCAACTGCCACGAAGGGCAGCATTGGCGTATACCTCGATGCGATCGGCACGGTCACTCCGGTCTACACCACTTCCATCACCGCGCAGGCAAACGGAGTCCTGACCGCGGTGCATTACAACGAAGGGCAATTCGTCCAGAAGGGGGATGCGCTGATCGACATCGATTCGCGGCCCTACCAGGCGCAGTTACTCGAAGCCGAGGGTACACTGGAGCGCGATACCAATGTTCTGGCACAGGCCCAGATGGATGTGGACCGCTACCGCACGGCGTGGGCGCGAAACGGAATCAACAAGCAACTGCTGGACGACCAGGAAAAGATTGTGCTGCAGGATCAGGGCACGGTGAAGAACGATCAAGGCACCGTGAATTACGACCAGGTCCAGCTCAGCTACTGCCACATCACCGCGCCGATTGCCGGCCAGACAAGCCTTCGCCTGGTGGACCCAGGGAACGTGGTGCAGGCAGGCGGAACCACCGTTCTGGTGGTTATCACGCAAATGCAGCCCATTACCGTGATTTTCATAATGCCGGAAGACAGCCTGGGACAGGTGCAAGCGCGATTGCGCAAGATGCACACGTTGCCCGTCGAGGCCTGGGATCGCGCTCAGACCGCCAAGATTGCATCGGGCAAGTTGCAGACCATCGACAACCAGATTGACACCACGACGGGAACGGTCAAGCTGCGCGCCCTCTTCGACAACAGGAACAGCGCATTGTTCCCGAACCAGTTTGTCAACACAAGGTTGCTGGTGAACACGCTGGACGGCGTCACCCTGGTTCCCTCCGCGGCCGTTCAACACAATGGGCAGATAGCCTTTGTCTATGCAATTGCGAACGGAGTGGCGAGCGTGCGCAACGTCAAGACGGGCGTTTCGGATGGCGGCATGATCGCGGTGCAGGGAATCAACCCCGGCGAGGTTGTGGCCACCGGCAGCTTCGATAAATTGCAGGGAGGGAGCAAAGTGATCGTGTCGAAGCAGGCGATTGCAGCTAACCCTGCGGAGGGCAATGCCCCGTGAGTCCTTCCGGGCCTTTCATTCAGCGTCCCGTTGCAACCTCGCTGCTGATGGCCGCAATCCTGCTGGTGGGTATCGTAGCGTATACCCAGTTGGCGGTCTCTGCGTTGCCGGAGGTCGATTACCCCACCATCCAGGTGGTGACCTTCTATCCAGGCGCCAGCCCGGACGTGATGGCCACCACGGTGACTGCCCCTTTGGAGCGGCAGTTCGGCCAACTGCAGGGACTGAGCCAGATGACGTCGACCAGTTCCGGCGGTTCCTCTGTCATAGTGGTGCAGTTCACCCTCAGCCTGACCATCGACATCGCCGAAGAAGAGGTTCAGTCCTCGATTAACGCCGCGCAGAGTTATCTGCCGTCGAACCTGCCCTCGCCGCCGGTGTATAGCAAGACAAATCCAGCGGACGCCCCCGTCCTCACGCTGGCCGTAACATCCAACTCCATACCGCTCTCGCAGGTCGAGGATATGGTGGATACGCGCCTTGCGCCCAAGCTCTCGCAGTTGAACGGGGTCGGCCTGGTGAGCATCAGCGGAGGGCAAAAGCCCGCAGTACGCATTCAGGCCAACCCGACGGCGCTGTCGTCCTACGGGCTCAACCTCGAGGATCTGCGCACGGCGCTCGTCCAAAGCAGCGTCAATGCCGCCAAGGGCAACTTCGACGGACCTCATCAGGACTACCAGATCAATGCCAACGATCAGTTGGTGACCAGCGGCGACTATCGAAAGGTTGTGGTTGCCTACCGCAACGGCGCGCCCATCATGCTGAGTAATGTCGCGCAGGTGGTGGACGGCATCGAGAACAAGAATCAGGCAGCCTGGATGAACGAGACGCCGGCGGTCATCGTCAACATTCAAAGGCAGTCCGGCGCCAATACCATCAAAGTTGTGAAGGCCATCAAGGCGGTTCTGCCCCAGCTTGAGGTGAACCTGCCGGCTTCGATTCAGGTTACGCCGCTTACCGATCTCACCACGTCTATCAACGCCTCCGTCGCCGACGTCGAGTTTGAGTTGATGCTGACCGTTGCGCTGGTGGTGATGGTCATCTTTCTGTTTCTGCGCAATGTTTACGCCACCATCATCCCCAGCGTTGCCGTGCCGCTCTCATTGGTGGGCACCTTCGGCGCCATGTATGCGCTGGGCTATAGCCTGGATAATCTTTCGCTGATGGCGCTCACCATCTCCACGGGCTTTGTGGTGGATGACGCGATCGTCATGATCGAGAATATCTCCCGCTATCTCGAGGCCGGAGATTCTCCCATGCAGGCCGCCCTGAAGGGCGCGGAGCAGATCGGCTTCACCATCATCTCTCTCACTGTCTCCCTCATCGCGGTGCTTATTCCGCTGTTCTTCATGGGGGGTGTCATCGGCCGTCTCTTTCGCGAATTCGCGGTTACCCTGGCCGTCACCATCATCCTGTCCGCCGTAGTTTCCCTCACGCTGACGCCCATGATGTGCTCGCGGATTCTGCGTCACACTCCTGAAGAAGAACAGGGCCGGTTCTTCAAGGCCTCCGGGCGTGTCTTCGAGAACATCATCGCGTTTTACGGCCGCACGCTCAAGTTCGTCCTTGAGTACCAGACCATCACGTTGCTGGTAGCCGCGGCCACGCTAGTGCTGACCGTTGTCCTCTACATCTTTATCCCCAAGGGATTCTTCCCCACACAGGATACGGGCGTCATCCAGGGCATCTCGCAGGCGCCGGCGACCATTTCCTTCGCGGCCATGACGCAGAAGCAGCAGCAACTGTCAGCCATCGTCCTTCAGGATCCGGCGGTCGAAAGTTTGTCTTCCTTTATCGGAGCGGACGGGACCAACACGACGCTGAACAGCGGACGCATGTCCATCAACCTGAAGCCGGTGGAGGTGCGCAATCTGAGCGCCTCTGACGTGATTCGCAGGCTGCAGACGAACCTCAAGCAGGTAGACGGCGTCGAGCTTTTCATGGAACCGGTGCAGAACATTACCGTGGACGACCGCGTGAGCCGCACCCAGTACCAGTACACGCTGGAGGATCCCGACCCGAACGAGCTGAATTTGTGGACCGGCCAGCTTGTCGGCAAGATGAAGCAATTGCCTCAGCTTGCCGATGTGGCGACCGATCAGCAAACCGGGGGCCTGGCGGTATCGCTGGTCATCGATCGCGTCACCGCATCGCGGCTTGGCATTGCGCCGTCCACCATCGACAACATTCTCTATGACGCGTATGGCCAGCGCCAGATCAGCACCATGTACACGCAGTTGAACCAGTATCACGTGATTCTGGAAACTTCTCCAAGCAACCAGCAAAGCCCCGGCAAACTCCAGGATCTGTATATCCGGACCAATACGTCTTCAGGAGCCTCGGGGCCAGGCGCCTCCTCGTCCTATTCGTCCTCGGGATCCTCGTCCGCCGGCTCGAATGCGACCACGGGCTCGGCGGCATACACTCCATCATCGGCGGTACTGACCCCGCCCGCGAATGCCATAACTTCCGGCATCGGCGCCAGCAGCACTGCTTCCACCGCAAATGCAACCACCAGTTCAACGCCATCCAATGTCGTACCCCTCAGCGCGTTCACTCATGTTGAGAAAGCGACCGAGCCGCTCTCGATCAATCACCAGGGCCAGTTCCCGGCCGTGACCGTGTCGTTCAATCTCGCCCCCAACGCCGCGCTGGGAGGCGCAATCACGGCCATCGAGAAAGTTCAGAAGGACCTGAACATGCCGGCCAGCATTCAGTATGGATTCCAGGGGACTGCGGCTTCATTTGAGGGCTCGCTCTCCAATGAAGGCCTGCTGATTCTCGCCGCGCTGGCCGCGGTCTATATCGTGCTCGGCATCCTTTACGAGAGTTTCATTCACCCCATCACCATTCTCTCCACACTGCCCTCGGCAGGCGTGGGCGCGTTGCTGGCCCTCATTCTTTTCAAGCAGGATCTCAACGTCGTCGCCATCATCGGCATCATCCTGCTGATCGGTATTGTGAATAAAAACGGCATCATTATGATCGACTTCGCTTTGGAGGGCGAGCGTGAGCGCGGGATGAATTCCCGCGATGCGATTTACGAGGCCTGCCTGCTGCGCTTTCGCCCCATCATGATGACAACCATGGCGGCGCTGCTGGCGGGCATTCCATTGGCGGTTGGTCAAGGGATGGGTTCGGAGTTGAGGCGCCCTCTGGGCATCGCCATGGTTGGCGGGCTGCTGCTTAGCCAAGTGCTCACGCTTTACACCACTCCTGTCATCTACATCTTCATTGATCGCATCGGCCATCGCATCATCCGTTCGCCGAAAACTACAGAAACCGGCAGCCAGCCACAACCGGCGGAGGAGACATGAATATCTCCGCCCCCTTCATCCGCCGGCCAGTAGCCACCACCCTGCTGACGGCGGGCATCACGCTTGTCGGGGCCATCGCCTTCAACGTTCTGCCTGTTTCTCCTTTGCCACAAGTCGATTTTCCGACGATCTCGGTTTCGTCCGGCTTGCCCGGCGGAAGTCCGGAGATCATGGCGTCTTCCATTGCCACTCCTTTGGAGCGCCAATTCAGCCACATCGCCGGCGTGACCGAAATGACATCGTCGAGTTCGCTTGGTAGCACCTCGATCACCATGCAGTTCGATTTGAGCCGCAACATCGACGGCGCGGCGAGAGACGTTGAAGCGGCCATCAACGCGGCGCGCACCTACCTGCCCGCAAACCTGCCAGCCAATCCAACTTATCGCAAGGTGAATCCAGCGGATTCACCGATCATGATTTTGGGGCTAACCTCGGATAAGTACGACAAGCCGACACTCTATGACGAGGCGTCGTCGGTCGTTGCACAGAAGCTCTCGCAGATTCAGGGTGTTGGGCAGGTGTCGGTCGGCGGAGGCGCCGGTCCTTCCGTGCGCGTGGAAGTGAATCCCACGCTGCTCAACAGCTATGGACTGACAATGCAGAATATCCAGTCTGTGTTGAGCCAGCAAAATGTTCACGAGCCGGTTGGCCAGATCTCAGACGGGACCACGACCGCGGATATCGTCGTCAACGACCAGATGTCCCGTGCGGGTCAATACAGGCCGCTCGTTATCGGTTACAACAAAGGAGCCGCGGTCAGGCTCGCTGACGTAGCCGACGTATCGAATTCCGCGCAGAACATCCGCACGGCAGGCTACCTGAACGGCATACCCTCGATCACCGTCATCATTTTTCGCCAACCGGGCGCCAACATCATAGAAACCGTCGATCGAATTCAAAGCGAGTTGCCTGGGATCGAAGCTTCCATTCCGCAAGGCATCAAGACCACGATTGTTCTTGACCGCACCACGACCATACGCGCGTCGGTCAACGATGTAGAGCGCACTCTCATGCTCTCTGTCCTCCTGGTGATTCTTGTTGTCTTCGTCTTCCTGCGCAACTGGCGCGCCACGCTCATTCCCACGGTCGCCGTTCCCGCCTCGCTCATTGGCACCTTTGCAGTCATGTACCTGCTTGGCTTCAGCATCGACAATCTCTCGCTGATGGCATTGACGATCGCGACGGGATTCGTCGTCGACGATGCCATCGTAGTGATGGAGAATATCTCCCGCCATCGTGAAGCAGGCATGCCGCCCTTGAAGGCCGCCTTCCAAGGCTCCAAGGAAATCGGGTTTACCGTCTTCTCCATCAGCATGTCGTTGATTGCGGTGTTCATCCCCATCCTTCTCATGAGCGGCATCGTCGGCAGGCTATTCCGCGAATTTGCCATCACGCTGGCGACGGCCATTGTTGTGTCCATGGTCATCTCCCTGACGACTACGCCCATGATGTGTGCCTATCTGCTCAAGGATGAGCGGGCGATCAAGCACGGCCGCGCGTTTCGGATCAGCGAGAGGGGATTCACATGGGTGCTCTCCGGTTACAGCCGCTCTCTGGCGTGGGTGTTGAAGAACCCATGGCCGATATTCACTCTGCTGCTGCTCACCATTGCATTGAACTTTTACCTGATTTTCATCATCCCCACGGGATTCTTCCCGCAGCAGGATACCGGGGCCATCACAGGCAGCGTGCGAGGACCACAGGACGCATCGTTTCCGGTGATGGACAACTCGATTCGGCAACTGGTGAATGTGATCAAGGCAGACCCTGCCGTGGCCAATGTCAATGCGTATACGGGTACAGGGAACGGCGGCTTCATCTTTATCGCACTGAAGCCGCTGAATGTGCGCAAAGATACGGCGCCGATGATTATAGATCGCCTGCGGCCCAAGCTGAACCGGCTTCCGGTTGCTTCGGCCTTCCTGCAGGCGGCGCAGGACCTGCGCATCGGAGGGCGATCGAGCAATGCGCTCTACCAATACACCATACAGTCGGACAACGTGCAGGATCTCTCGCACTGGGGCCCCATCCTGCTTGCGGGGATGCAGAAGATTCCCGGCTTCCAGGACGTGAGCAGCGATGCCCAGAATAGCGGCCTGCAAGAGCTGATCAGCTACGATCGCCCCACTGCGGCCAGGCTTGGCATCACGCCGCAGTCTCTTGACCAGTCCCTATACGGCGCTTTTGGACAGTCGGAAGTCTCCATCATCTACACGCAACTCAACCAGTACTATGTAGTGTTGGAAGTTGCGCCGCCCTACTCGCAGAGTCCCGATGGCTTGAAGAATATCTACCTGAATACTTCCGGCAGAGGCATCGTTCCACTCTCCACGGTCACCTCGGCGCAGGCGAGCACGACGCCACTCGTCCTCAATCACACCAGTTCGTTTCCCTCCGTCACTGTGTCGTTCAATCTTGCAACAGGTATGTCGTTGAGCGACGCAACCCGCATGGTTTCGCAGATGCAGCAGCGACTGAATATGCCTCAAACCGTCCGCGGCTTCTTCGCCGGAACCGCTGCGGCCTATCAGACCTCGCTCGCAAGCGAACCCATTCTCGTAGGGACGGCCTTGCTCGCGGTCTATATTGTTCTCGGCATACTTTATGAGAGCCTGGTGCATCCTATCACCATCATCTCCACCTTGCCTTCGGCAAGCGTCGGGGCCATGCTCGCGCTGATGTTGTTCAAGATCGACCTCAACGTAATCTCGATCATCGGCATCATCCTGCTGATCGGCATTGTGAAAAAGAACGGGATCATGATGATCGACTTTGCCCTGGTTGCGGAGCGCGAGCAAGGGAAGACCACAGCAGAGGCCATTTTTGAAGCGTGCCAGCTTCGCTTCCGTCCCATCCTGATGACAACCATGGCCGCCTTGTTTGGCGCGCTGCCGCTGGCCTTCGGCACCGGAACCGGCTCCGAACTCAGGCGTCCGCTTGGCATCACCATCGCCGGCGGACTGATCGTGAGCCAGATGCTGACTCTCTACACCACGCCCGTTGTCTATCTGCTCTTTGATCGGTTGCGTCTGTGGCTCCGAGGCAAACAACCGGCGACTCTCCACCAGGGAACCGCAGAGGCCTCCTAGCAAAGGGGGTCATGGAGTATTGGTTATGAAGAATTCGATCTTGCAAACCCGGAAAGTATCTTCAGCTTTGTGCGCGCTCCATGCCACAGTGCTCTGTGCGATGCTGGCTGGATGCAACGTCGGGCCGAAGTATGTTCCACCCACGATAACGGCGCCGCCGGCCTTCAAGGAGTCTCCCACGCAGTTCAAGGAGACCACCGATGAATGGACTGTCGCGCAGCCCCAGGACGCGGCTCTCCGCGGCAAATGGTGGGAGATCTACAACGATCCGGAATTGAATGCGCTCGAAGAACAACTCAATATCGACAACCAGAATATCCGGGAGGCTTTCGCGAACTTTATGGAGGCTCGCACCCTGGTGCGCGAGGCACGATCCCAGTATTTTCCCACAGTGAGCGTAGGCGGCTCCTATACCCGGTCCCAGACATCTTCCAACGTCGGGTCCGCGGCAGGAGCTGGCTCGACAGGCGGTCAGCAGTCTCAGTTGTTTTCTCTCCCGTTCGATGTGTCGTGGGAACCCGATCTCTGGGAAAAAGTCCGCAACACAGTGCGCGCCAACCAATATAATGCCCAACTGAGCGCGGCCGATCTTGAGAATGAACGGCTGACAGAACAAGCGAGCCTTGCCCAGTACTTCTTTGAGATACGCGGCCAGGATGCACTGCAGAAGCTCCTCAACGACACGGTGGAAGCCGACAAGAAGGCCCTGGAGTCTGAGCAGGCTCGCTATGACACGGGCGTTGACGATCGGATATCCCTTGTTGAAGCGCAGACAACTCTGGAGAGCGCGGAATCGGCGGCAATCAATATTGGAATTGCACGAGCCCAGTATGAGCATGCGATTGCAATGCTGGTTGGCAAGCCGGCCTCGACGTTCTCCATTCCGGTCAAGCCCGCGACGAGCGCGCCGCCACCGATCCCCGTCGGATTACCGTCCCAACTGCTCGAGCGGCGCCCGGACGTTGCTGCCGCGGAGCGGAGCATGGCCTCTGCGAATGCCCAGATCGGGGTTGCTTACGCAGCCTTTTATCCGGTTCTGACGCTCTCCGCCAGCGGCGGCGCGGAGAGTTCAGCCATCAAGAACCTCCTGAAGTGGCCCAGCCGCTTCTGGTCTGTCGGTCCATCCATCACTGAGACTGTTTATGATGGGGGCCTGCGCCGGGCGACTGTAAATCAGTACATAGCCACTTACAATGCAGATCTTGCCGCCTATCGCCAGTCTGTACTGACAGCATTCGAGCAGGTGGAAGACTACCTTGCGGCGGTTCGCATCCTGTCGCAGCAGATCCGGCGCCAACAGGAAGCCGTCGAATCATCCCGGACGTTCCTGAAGCTCGAGCAGGGGCGATACGATACAGGCATCGATCCCTATATCGATGTGGTCATAGCGCAAACCACATTGCTCTCCAACCAGCAGTCTCTGGCAAACCTGCAGGTGCAGCAGATGACGGCGTCGGTTGAACTGATTCAAGCCCTGGGTGGTGGTTGGGACCGTTCGCAATTGCCTACGCCGGCACAGGTCACGCAGAAGCCGGCGAAAACGGAGACCACGATTCAGCATTAGATTGCGAGGGTGATTGTTGAAAGGGTAATTGCCGATTGTGCTCCGGCAATACTCAAGAACACTAGGAGATCCGGAGACGAGTAAAGACGGGGATCTTTACCACGTCCAGGACCAATCCAAATGCGATAGCCGCGGCAAACTCACAGGCAATAACCGCGATGGGCAATGGCGCCATGGCGATTCCCAAAACCGCGAGCGTTGAGATGATAAGGACGTCGGCGATTGAAGAAAGCACAAGCCAAACACTGGGGCGCAATCCCCACAGATGTTGGCGCCCGCGAATGACGTAGGTTGTAGCCTGGCTGCCAAACACAATGCCGACCACGGAGAGGGTTTGGAGTGCCGCGATTCCGAAGTGCAGCTCGAACTTGCCCACTGCCAGGATGGCCGTGGAGAACGCAAGAAAGCAGATTCCGAGGATAACCCCTGCACTTGTAATCCCGCCGATTTGCCACGAGTTCGGCATCTTCGATGGCCGCACTCTATCGGTGGTCAGCGACATGGCGAGGAAGTCGCCGGTGATCATCACAATGACCATCAGCATGGGAGTCAGGACGGCATGCCCGGTCATAACCAGGCCGACCGCCAACAGAAGCACCTGCAATATCTTCTTCATCACCGAGTTCAGCGTGTAGGTGAGGATGCGCTGAAACGTGATCCTGCCCTCTTTTACAGCGGCCACAATGCCGCCCAGGCCAGCTTCGGTCAATACAACGCCTGCCGCGGATTTCGCAACATCGGTTGCGGTCGATACGGCTATGCCGATCTGCGCCTGGCGGAGCGCAGGAGCGTCGTTGGCGCCGTCCCCGCACATCCCAACCGTATGCCCGCTCTTCTGGAAGGCTTTGACGAGGTCATACTTGCCTTCCGGAAGAATGCCTGCGAAGACCGCAAAATCGCCAGGCTTGACAGCACGGGGGAGTTTTCCGGGCGGGCAGACGGCGCCGTTCAATCCAACTGCGTGAGCGACGATTGCCGCTGTGGCCGGAGCGTCTCCCGTCACCATGACCGTGCGCACGCCGAGGGTATGCAACTCCGAGATGAGAGAGCTCGAGTCAGTCCGCGGCGGGTCGCTAAGGGCGATCATGCCGATAACCTTTGCGGACGCCGTGGGCCCCGCGGCTACTGCCAGAACCCTGAAGCCTTGTTTCTCGAGTTCGCCGGCGATCGCAGCCGCAGCAGGCGACGGAGCAGTGAGGGCTACGACCGCGGTAAACGCGCCCTTGATGATCCGCTCTGCACCACCTTTTGCATCTGTCGCGGTCGCTTCTGAAGTCTTCTTGACGGGATCGAACGGCACAAACGTGGCCAGCATTGGAAGATCCGACGCAGGCTTGTGCGAGGCAGCAGCGCGAATCGCTTGATCGACGGGGTCCTGACCGCCCTCAGAACTGGCCAGGGCTGCCATCCCGAGAACGTGGGCTTCGTCAAACCCGGGCATGGGGCGAACGCTGGTTACTGAAAGCTCATTGCGGGTCAGAGTTCCGGTTTTGTCCGAGCACAAGACATCGATCGATGCAGCTTCGTCCACGGCAGAGAGCCGTGTGGGCAACACACCCAGCTTCGCCAGAGAGCGAGCTCCAACCGCGGCGGCCAGGGTGAATGTTGCGGGCAATGCCACCGGGATGGCCGCCAAGACCGACGTGAGCAACAGGGGAACGATCTCACTCCACGGCATCGCATGGGTATAGGCGTATATGCCCATAGCAAGGATTAAGACACCATTGAAGATCGCCAGGTTGCGCACGATCTTGAGCACAGCCTTCTGTTGTGTGCTCACGACGTGTGCGGTGCGAACGAGTTCCGCAGTGCGGCCAAATTTGGTGCGGGCGCCCGTAGCCGTCACCACGGCTGTTGCTTCACCGCGCCGAACGAGAGCTCCTGCATAGGTGTCTACACCTGCACCGGCTTCAATAGGCAGGGATTCGCCTGTGAGCATCGACTGATCGAGCTCGACCGATCCACCGGTCAGATGCACATCGGCAGCGACCACACCGCCAAGCGACAGCTTCACCAGGTCGCCACATGCCAATTCCGCGGCCGGCACAGTCTTCCATGCGCCATCGCGCTGGACAGAGGCGTTGAGGGCGAGACGCGACTTCAGGGCCGTCAGGGTAGCCTGGGCGCGACTCTCCTGGAAGTAGGCAAGCGCGGCATTGAACACCAGCAGGGCTGCGATGACAGCAGCCTCGTAATATTTATGCAGTACTATCTCAAGCACAATCGAAGCTTCGAGCAACCATGGAACAGGCGCCCAGAACTTAGCCAATGCATTTTGAAGCGGATGAGCCGACGTATCCGGCATCGCATTGGGCCCGTCTTTTTCAAGACGTGCGCGCGCCTCATCGCTCGTGAGTCCTTTTGAGGCGACGTCCTGAACCGGCTTTGCCGGCTGACTGGGCAATGCGGGGGCGACAACGTTTTTTGCACTCATAGATGGGCGATCGGTACCGCCGCCTCGGCTACCACCATTCCATGGAACGCCCCGATCGGCTCTTCACGCTGGTATCGGGTTTGGCAGAGCGAAGAAGCAGGAGCGGGCACTGCACGAGCTTCACGACCTTTTCGGCAATCGACCCGAAGACCAGCGGATGCCAACCGGAGATACCGTGCGTGGATATCACGACCATGTCGATATGTTCCCGCTCCACCACCTCCATGATGTTCCCAACTATGTCATTTCCAACTTCGACGCTTGAACCTGACTTGATTCCCCTGGCCGCAAGAGCGGCGTGACACTTCGCCAGATGCAGATCTGCGAATGTTCGTGCCTCCTTGATAAATTCGGTTTCGGGAATCAGGTCAGGGAGAGTCGTGGTGGGAAACATCGGGATCACGTTCACAAGATAGAGTTCCGCATGAAAGTGCTGAGCAAGGTCGGCCGCCATCTCCAATGCCGCCTGGGAGGATGGGCTGAAGTCAATGGGCAACAGGATTTTCGTGGGGATGGAAGGGGAAGCAGGCACTTCAGGCATGACGGTCTCCTTGCCTAACCATGAAGGTGGCAGGAGTCTGATTCTCCTCAATTACGAAGGGAAAGGCTGTGCTCTTTTGGACACCGGGCTCCCGGCCTATACGCACCGATGGTACAGATTTCGCTTCGATCGCATGGAACGGCCGATTCACAGGAAGGCCAATTGCAATTCCGTGCAAATATGACCATCTTTAGAGATCCCAATTCTGACAACATCTCTGAGAGCGCAGCTAAACGCCGGCATCTTTCATGGGCAACGCCAAACGTGTCTTAGAGAGGCGATGCCGATCCGAGGAGAAACCTTGACACCATTAATGACGGTATGGAATTCGGAGCCCTTGCAGGTTGGCCATCGTGATCTGGCATGCGGGCAGGGCAGCCGATCGAACAAGGGGCCTCTCGGCATGAAGATCGGCAGGGCAATCCTCCTGCTGTTGGTCGCCGCAGTCCTGGCAGCTCTGCCGTGGATGGCAAGAGCGCAATCACTGCTCGATTCGGCAGGCTCCTCCGGCACTCAATCACTGCTCGATTCGGGAGACTCCTCCGGCACTCAAGCAAGCACGACCACAAGCCAACTGGACCTGAGCTACGAGCGGCCGACGCAGAGAACAAAGGTCAACAACTACCTTTTCGACGCGTTCGGTCCGTATCCGATTGTCGGCGCAGCGTTCGGCGCTGGCATTAACCAGGGGAATAGTACTCCGCCGGAGTGGGGACAAGGATCTGAGGGTTACGCCAGGCGATTCGGGTCTGACTTGGGCATCGCAGCGGTGGGCACCACGACGCGCTATGCGCTGTCAGAAGCCTTCAAGGAAGATACCTTGTACTACCGCTGTGAATGCAGAGGCGTGCTTCCGCGACTGCGCCACGCCATGATTTCGACCTTGACGGCACGCCGCGGTGAAGACGGCCACCGTGTCTTCTCTGTCCCTTCGCTTGTCGCGCCCTATGCAGGTTCGATGACTGCGGTCTATGGTTGGTACCCCAACCGCTACGGCGCCAAGGACGCGTTCCGTACGGGCAACTACAGCCTGCTGGCATATATGGGCAGCAACATTGCCCTGGAATTCTTGTATAGCGGACCCCACTCCTTGCTTCATCGCATGCATCTGAACAATGCGCACGGCTCGCCGGAGCCAGGTCCAAACCATTGAGCAACAGCGGATTCACTACCGTCGCAGGCATCAACCCGCCACTTCCGGGACGGAGGACCGTACTCATGACCACCGCTGCGAGTTCTGCCACGGGACTGGTCAACGGTTTCTTTGAGTGGTTCGGGAACCTGGGTATCTTTTCCTGGCAAGTTTTCCGGGCCGCAGTTACACCGCCGTTTGAGTGGCGCGAGTTGATTCGCCAGCTCGACGAGGTCGGATCGAAGTCTTTCCCATTGGTCGTCATGGCCGGCTCCGCCATCGGCGTGATCATCTCGTTGGAAGCTCGTTACAGTCTAAGTCGATTCGGCGCGAAATCGATGTTTCCCGCCACTCTGGTGTACTCGGTTATCCAGGTGATGGGCCCGATCATCACCGGCCTGGTGGTGAGCGGCCGCGTGGGCGCGGGCATCGGCGCGGAGCTGGCGTCGATGAAAGTGACCGAGCAGATCGACGCCATCGAGGCATCGGCGATCAACCCCTACAGACTCCTGGCGGCAACACGAATCCTGGCTTGCATCCTGATGCTTCCACTCCTGACCCTTGCCACAGACGCATGCGCCTTGCTGACGGGCTGGTTTGCACAGACGCTGGTCGAGCCGCTCTCGTTCCATCAGTTCATCCAGGACGGCTTCAAGGGATCGACCTTCAGTGCATTCATGCCGCAGACATTCAAGACCGCCGTGTATGGCCTGATTATCGGGCTCATCGCGTGCTTTCAGGGAATGCGCACGCGCGGAGGCGCCGAGGGCGTGGGCCGCGCAGCCACAAACTCAGTGGTCCTGGCATCGCTCTTCCTTATACTGGCCGACGTTGTGCTGGTGAAATTCATTCTCGTTGTCTTCCCATAACCGTTGATGCAAGGGTTCGTGATACAAACATGGCCACAGCCTATGACATTGCGATGAAGCACGGGGACACTGAGAAAGACGGCGGTGCGCCGGTTGTTGCCGTCGAGAATCTGCACAAGTCCTTCGAGGGCCTCAAGGTCTTGAACGGGATTAGCTTATCGGTAAGCCGCGGCGAAACCCTGGCGGTGCTGGGACGCAGCGGCACAGGCAAGAGCGTATTGCTGCGGCTCATCATCGGCCTCGAAAAGCCTGACTCGGGATCGATTCGCATCCATGGCCGGAATATCGTCGGCCTGGCTCTTGACCGGGTGGGCGAAATCAGAAAGAAGATGGGTTTCCTGTTTCAGCATGCAGCGCTCTACGATTCGCTCACCGTAGCTGAGAACGTGGCGTTCCCTCTTGAACACCATCGGAGAGACATATCCAGGTCAGAGCGCGGCGACCGTGTGAAGCGGTTGCTGGCTGAGGTGGGCATGGAAGGCGACTTCGGTAAGATGCCTTCTGATATCTCAGGCGGAATGCAGAAGCGCGTGGGCCTGGCGCGCGCGCTGGCTCTGGAGCCGGAGATTCTGCTTCTCGACGAACCCACGGCAGGTCTCGACCCCATCAGTTCAGCGGAGATCGACGATTTGATTCTCAAACTCCAGCGGGAGCGTCAGATGGCATCCATCGTCGTAACTCACGATCTGCACAGCGCCAGGATAATCGCCAACCGCCTGGCCCTTTTGGATCAGGGCAATGTGGTGATCGAGGGCGCGTTTGAAGACCTTCAACAAAGCGACATCGTGCTTGTGAAGGAATTTCTGAAGTTGTCGTAGGAGGATATATGTCGAGGGTGGCAAGGCTGGGAGCATTCATCGTTGTGACACTGGCAGTTCTGGCCGCCGGGGTCTTCATTATCGGGGGCAAGGAGTATCTTTTCCGCTCCACTTATCAACTGAAGGCGCAATTCGACAATGTGGGGGGCCTGGCTTCTGGCGCCGACGTGCAGGTGGGCGGGGTTCACAGCGGAACTGTGCATAGCATCGATTTGCCTCGCAAGCCCGGTGATAAGGTCACGGTAGTCATGGATCTCGACAAATCGACGCACGAGATCGTCAAGCAGGACTCTGTGGCTTCGATCGAAACCGAGGGGTTGTTGGGCAATCAGTACCTGGCGATTTCGTTTGGAACTGCCGGGCAAGCCGACGTGAAGAATGGCGACACCATCCAGAGCCTGCCGCCCTTGCAGATGGGGGAACTGCTCAAGAAGGCCGGCGTCATCCTGGATGGCGCCCAGGAAGCTATCCAAAACGTGACTCAGGCGGCGGGGAATCTGAAATCGGTAACCGGTAAGGTCGACTCGGGCCAGGGAACCGTGGGAGCGCTGGTGAACGACAAGCAAATCTATAGCAACCTGGATCAGAGCATGACCACCCTGCATGCAACGATGCTCCAGGCGCAGGTCGCGGTGACTGACTTCCAGGAGAACATGGAAGCCCTGAAGCATAACATCCTCTTGAGCGCGTTTTTCAAGAAGCGCGGATACGAAGATTCCTCCGGCCTGACTGCGAATAGTATTGGCGGTCTTCCGCAGGCTGCGCCTGTAAAGTCGTTTACCTACACGGCCAAGCAGCTCTTCGACGGCCGCGATTCGGCCAAGCTGAAGGATCAGAAATCTCTCAATGCCGGCGGCGAGTTCCTGGCACAGAATCAATTCGGGTATGCGGTAGTCGTGGTCTCCGCTGGCATGGAAGGTGATACCCAGAAGGACCTGGTGCTCACCGAGGCCAGGGCCATGGTGATACGCGAGTACCTGGTCGAGAACTTTGCATTTGACGATAGCCAGCTTAAAACGCTGGGAATGGGCAAGCAGGCAGGCGCGAACCTGGATGCCGACTGGGGTTCGATCCAGATACTTGTCTTCCCTGCGGGAACCGAAATACCGCCCAACAAACCGGCGCCGGCGGTTGGCTCATCCACAACAGATTCCAGCAAGCCGGCTCAGGCTACTGCCGCATCAACGCAAAAACCATAGCGCGTAAAACGTCGGGTGGAAGCGGCGAGTGCACGCGCGAAGGGCCGTCCTCCGTTTTGTGTGCCCAATTGCTCAGCACGCCGCCTTCCAAAAATGAAAGACTTTTTCAGTAGGCGATCCGGGTTCCGCCGCGGACTTTCATGCGTCCCGGCACAGGGCTGCATTTAGCTTGCCAAACCAGACCGCACCATCGTCTATCGAATTGAGAGCCGATCGGCCTCAGAACTTGGATAGGAGAACATGACATGCCACTTATCAACATCGTTGTCGTAATCGCCATAGTAGGCCTCCTGTTATGGCTGGTGAACCGCTACATTCCAATGCAGGGAACGATCAAGGGAATCCTGAATGGCGTTGTAGTGATTGCTCTGATCATCTGGCTCTTGAAGATATTTGGGCTCTTGGCCTCCATTTCGCAGTACCGCGCCGGACAGTGAGAAACAGAGTTTCAGGCGCCGCAAAGCATCAACCCGCCGGAGCAAGACCGGCACAACGCAACAAGGCAGATGTATGCCCGCAGGAGATACGATGAAGCTCAAGGTTTTGTTAGTGATCGGAAGCATCCTCGGTTTGGGCGTGTTTGCCCAGGCCAGTTCCCAAGCGACGATGGTCGTCGAAACCGTAGGCCCTACGACCACATACCGCGTGATCGTGGTCAGCCGCACAGTGCAGGCGATCAACTACCGGCATCGCGAAGGAGCCACGGATGTGGATTTCGCCGGCACGGCTCTGCTGCCTTCAGCCGACGGAAAAGCCAAAGTGCGAAGCAAGCGCGGCACCATGGAAGTCGAAGCGGAATTCGGAAACCTGCAAAATCCCACCACCTTCGGCGGCGAATATCTCACATACGTTTTGTGGGCGATCTCACCCGAGGGTAGAGCGGTGAACCTGGGCGAGGTTCTGGTAGGCGACAACAATCGAAGCAAACTGACCGCAACCACCGACCTGCAGGCATTCGCCTTGGTCGTTACCGCGGAGCCTTACTACGCCGTCCGGCAGCCCAGCAATGTCGTCGTGCTCGAGAACGTGGTGCGCGCCGATACCAAGGGAACCACCGAAGCGGTGAATGCGAAGTATGAACTGATGGAGCGTGGGGGCTATATTCCCACGGGCTACAAGTTCGACCCCGTGGTATTGAGCGTCAATCTGCCTTTGGAATTCTACGAGGCGCGGAATGCGCTGCGCATCGCTCAGTCCGAAGGGGCGGAGACCTATGCAAGCGAGAGTTATCAGAACGCCGTTCAGTTGATGAATCGTGCCGACGGGTATGCCTCCGACAAACACATCGACAAAAAGCCGTTGATTTCAGTTTCGCGGCAGGCAGTACAGACGGCCGAAGATGCGCGGGAGATTGCAGTCAAGAAGATCGATGAGGTGCGCCGGACGGACGAGCGTCAGGCTTCCGCCGACGCACAGGCAAGATCGCAAGCGCAAGCCGACGACGCGACCCGCCTCAAGGAACAGGCGCAGTTGGATGCGGCAAAGTCTCAAGCCGATGCGGCAAGGTCCCAGGCCGATACAGCAAAGGCGCAGGCCGACGCAGCCAAGGCCCAAGCCGACGCGGCCGCGAACCAAACGGCATCGGCAGCGGCAATCAGCGCGGCCCAGGCAGATGCAGACCGGTCTCGCCTGGCTGCACAACAGGCGAACAGCGACAAGGCCACAATGCGCGCACAATTGTCCGAGCAACTGAACCGGATTCTTGCAACTCGCGATAGCGCACGTGGACTGATTGTAAGCATGTCCGATGTATTGTTCGACACCGGGCAATACTCGTTGAAGCCCGGAGCGCGGGAGAAACTGGCCAAGGTTGCCGGAATTCTGATCGCCTACCCTGGGCTCAACATTGAGGTTGACGGATACACCGACAATGTCGGCGGCGACGACATGAATCAGAAGCTGTCGGAGAACCGCGCAGGCGCCGTGCGCGATTACCTGGTGAATCAAGGCGTAGGGGCAAACTCGGTAAGCGCAAAGGGCTTCGGCAATTCTTTGCCGGTAGCCTCCAACGATAACTCCGCCGGGAGGCAGGAAAACCGGAGAGTGGAACTAGTCGTATCGGGAGACGCAATAGGGAACCCCGCTATTGTGCCGACGGGGAGCCTGCGCTAACGCAACCGTGTACGCGCTGCGGCCCAGATAGACGCCGCAGCGCGTATTGGATGAGCCCGGCTGCAGACGTGCCGGGGGTGTTGGAAGAACGCAAGAGACTGCGACCCATCATGCGCTGGTTCACACCCTCAATAAAGTGATGCGTTGCGCCGATACGAGTGAAAGCAGGGCAATATGTCATTCGTTGATTTAGTTCATCCTGAAGATCTGGCCGGGGACCATCTTCCAGCGGCTTCCTTGCCCGTCGAGTTGAAAGCGTGCAGCCTGCCATTGCCTACGCGCATTGCGTTTGTAGGGAACTATCTTCCGCGCCAGTGCGGCATCGCCACATTCACGACGGACCTGTGCACTGCGCTTGCAACCGAATACGGCACGGAACGCCTCTTTGCCATTCCCGTCAACGATCCTGAGTCAAGCTATCAATATCCGGAGCGGGTGCGCCTCGAGCTTGCGCAGGAGGATATCGGCTCCTACGAGCGAGCCGCGGAGTTCCTCAACTTCAACGGCAACGATCTTGTCTGCCTGCAACATGAGTACGGCATCTACGGCGGGGTTGCCGGCCGCCATATTCTAACGCTGCTGCGCAAATTGAAGATGCCGCTGGTCACAACGCTCCACACAGTTTTGCGCGATCCGGATCCGTATCAGCGCGCTGTCCTCGACGAGATTGCGCAGCTTTCCGACCGCCTCGTTGTCATGAGCGAGCAAGCGGCCCGCTTTCTGCGCGAAGTGTACGCGGTCCCCGACGGAAAGATCGATGTTATCCCGCACGGCGTGCCCGATCTTCCGTTCATGGATCCCAACTATTTCAAGGACAGGTTTGGCGCAGAAGGCAAATCCGTCCTGCTGACGTTTGGGTTGCTGTCTCCAAACAAGGGCATCGAGAACGTGATTCGGGCACTGCCTGCGATCCTGGCACAGCATCCGGACGTGATGTATATCGTCTCCGGTGTGACGCACCCGCATATCCGGCGGCGGGAGGGCGAGCGTTACCGCGAACAACTGCAAGCGCTGGCGGAACAGCTTGGCGTTGCCGATCACCTGATCCTCAACAATCGGTTTGTGAGCGCCGAGGAACTGGTCGAACATGTAGGCGCTGCGGATATCTACATTACGCCTTATCAGCAGGAGGCGCAGGTTGTTTCCGGCACGCTGGCCATTGCTTTTGGCGCGGGGAAAGCCATCATCTCCACGCCCTACTGGCACGCGAAAGAGCTGCTCGCGGATAACAGAGGCGTGCTTGTACCGTTCGAGAATCCGGATGCGATTGCCGAGGCAGTTGTGAAGTTGCTGGAGAACGACGGCGAGCGTCACGCCATGCGGAAGAGGGCCTATCTCTACTCAAGGGCAACCACATGGCCCAAGACGGCTCGGGCGTATATGGCGAGCTTTCAGCGGGCGCGTTTCGAGCGCACTTTGCAGCCCAGGGCGGCCCAGAAGGACGATGTAGCGGTGAACGCTACCGATAGCCTGCCTGTGGTGAACACCGCTCACATGTTGAGGATGACCGACGATACGGGCATGTTGCAGCATGCAATCTTTTCCGTGCCCAATACCCGCGAGGGGTATACAACCGACGACAACGCGCGCGCGCTCATCGTGTCGACCCTTCTGGATGAGTTCCCGGCGCATGCGGGCAGACTCGAGTATCCAAACCTCTCCCATCGCTACCTGGCCTTCCTGTGGTATGCCTTTCACGCCGACACGGGAAGGTTCAGAAACTTTCTCGGCTACGACCGGAAGTGGCTGGAAGACGTTGGGTCGGATGACAGCCATGGCCGCGCCTTGTGGTCCCTTGGGAGGGTACTCGGCCATTCGCGGGATGCGGGATTGAGAGCAGCGGCCGGGAGGCTGTTTGAAGCAGCGGTCCCCGCGACACTCTCGTTCACCAGCCCGCGCGCGTGGGCGTTTTGCATTCTGGGCATGCAAGCTTATCTGGACTGGTTCCCAGGAGACAGAGCGATACAAGGCGCTCGCAATACGCTTGCGAACCGGCTCCTCGATATCTATGAGCGCAGCCGGGCAGAGAATTGGCATTGGTTCGAGAAGAGTCTTTCCTACTCGAATGCCAGGCTGCCGCAGGCGCTGATTCTCGTGGGGTGGCGCAGCGACGACCAGAGGATGATCCAGGCGGGGATGGAGTCGCTCAAATGGCTCGTTGGAGAGCAGCACCGCGGCGGTGAAGAGGTTTTTGTTCCGATCGGATCGAGTGGATTCTTCGCAGAGGGCGGGGAGAAGGCGCGCTTCGACCAACAGCCGGTGGAGGCTTGTGCTACGATCTCAGCTTGCCTCGAAGTTTACAGGCTGACGCACAGAAGGTATTGGCTTGAGGAAGCCCAGAGTGTCTTTCGCTGGTTTCTTGGCAAGAACGACTTGCAGGCGCCGCTTTACGACGCAACTACTGGCGGCTGCAAAGACGGACTCCATCCCGACCGCGTGAATGAAAATCAGGGCGCGGAATCGACGCTTTCGTTTTTGATGGCTCTCCTCGAAATGAATGAGGCGAAGGTGGCAAACGCAGAAGAACTGCACATGGAAATGAGTAACTTCTCTTGACTACAACTGTCCCTCTTATAGCATCGACAGATCCTATTGCTCCCGAGCAACTGCATGTGGAGACACATACCGGGCTTCCTCTGTTCACCCGCTATGCCGGCAACCCGATCCTCACCCAGGACAACTGGTCCTATCCGATCAACAGTGTCTTCAACGCGGGGGCCGTGCGGCTGGCCGACGGAGAGACTTTGCTGCTTTGCCGGGTGGAAGACCGGCGCGGCTTGTCTCATCTTTGCGCCGCACGATCCGCGAATGGGCTCGATGGATGGCGCATCGACGCGCAACCCACGCTGCCGGCAGATCCGACCGGGCATCCGGAGGAGATATGGGGCATCGAAGATCCGCGCATTACCTACGTCCCCGAACTGGAACAGTATGCGGTGGCGTATACCTCGTTTGCGCGAGGCGGTCCGGGAGTTTCGCTGGCAACAACCCAAGACTTCAAGAACTTTCTGCGATACGGCGTGATTATGCCGCCGGAGGACAAGGATGCCGCGTTACTGCCGCGCAGGATCGGCGGCAACTGGGCATTGATTCACCGGCCGGTGACGACGCTGGGCGCGCATATGTGGATCTCCTACTCGCCCGATCTGCGGAATTGGGGAGGCCACAAGATCATCCTCGCTGCGCGTCGCGGCGGATGGTGGGATGCAAACAAGATCGGTCTATGCTCGCCTCCGATAGAGACGGCAAAGGGTTGGCTGACAATCTATCACGGAGTGCGCCAAACAGCATCGGGAAGCATTTATCGCCTGGGCCTTGCACTGTTCGACCTGGAGAAGCCGGAAATCTGCCTGCAGCGCGGAGACTCCTGGGTGTTCGGGCCGGAAGCCAGTTATGAGCGAGGCGGAGATGTGAAAGACGTCGTGTTTCCCTGCGGGCAGACGATCGGCGCGGACGGAGATACCATTCACCTGTATTACGGAGCCGGAGATTCCTGCATTGCCTTGGCCACCGGCAGCATACGTTCTCTGCTCGCATGGCTGGACACAAACTCGAGCCCTGAAGAAGTAAGCGCACTTTAACGCGTACCGTTCGCGGATAGTGAAGAGCAACCAAGATGCATGCTGAAAGCCGGCGCTGGCCGGATTGGTTACCGCAGTTGCTTTGGATTCGGCGAGAATGCCCTCGCTGCAATTCACTCCAATTCAAGCCAGCTGAGTTGCGTTCCTACGACGGACTGCTGGGCATGTTTGCGCTGCGGCCCGTTCGTTGCATGTTTTGTTGGCGGCGATACTACTGGTTTGCATTGCGCGGCGCGAATGCCGCATAAGTCCACCCCTTCGGGCCGCGTACACCTCTTGGACCGTGCAAGCCGCCTGTGCCGGCCCTTCTGAATGTCACAGAGGGTTATAATTTGCCCATGGCGGCGAGTGCGCACACGAATCCATCGAAAGCCGAAGACACGCGGAGTGAGCCGGACCGCGCCTTTGCCGGCGAGCCGGGCACGGCCTCCAAACTGCTCGCCCTTGAAGCGCGGCTTCGGCAATTGGGAAGCCTGATGGTGGCTTACTCCGGCGGCGTGGACTCCGCGTTCCTGGCGGCTACGGCGCATCGTGTCCTGGGTCCCCGGATGCTGGCCGTGCTGGCCGACTCGCCCAGCCTGGCCCGGCGCGACCTGGAGCAGGCCCGCTCCTTTGCCCACGGGCTTGAGATGCCGCTGCACGTGGTTGCGACCGAAGAACTGGAGCGGCCCGAGTATGCCCGCAATGAGGCCGACCGCTGTTTCCACTGCAAGGACGAGCTCTTTGCCGCGATGGAAGCTCTGGGCGCCAAGCTGGGATTCGACCGCATCGCCTATGGCATGAACGCCGACGACACCCGCGATTTTCGTCCCGGCCAGCGCGCCGCCGAGGACCACGCTGTGCTGGCGCCGCTGGCGGAGGCCGGCCTGACAAAAATCGAGATTCGCTCGCTGGCCAAGGCCGCCGGCTATTCCTTGTGGGATCGCCCGGCGGCGCCCTGCCTGTCCTCGCGCGTCGAATATGGCCGCACCGTGACCCGCGAGGTGCTCGAACAGGTGGAGCGGGCCGAGGAGAGCCTGCGCCAGTTGGGCTTTCGCGAACTGCGCGTCCGCCATCACGGCGAGTTGGCCCGCGTTGAGATCGCGCGCGCAGAACTGCCGCGCGCCCTTTCGATGGAGATGCTCGACGCCATCTCCGCGGCTCTCAAGCAGGCCGGTTTCCAATACGTGACCCTGGATTGCGCCGGCTTTCGCTCCGGCTCAATGAATGTAATTCTCCCCGCCGATGTCCTTGCCAGGCGCGGAGCATAGCCGGCAGTTTAAAATCACAAAGCGATGCGTATTGGATATTTGGAGTGTTTTTCCGGCATAAGCGGCGACATGCTGCTGGGCGCCCTGGTGGATGCAGGCGTTCCCTTCGCCTGTCTTGAAGAAACGGCGGTCGCGCTCGGTGTGGGCGCACGCCTTGAGATGCGCAAGGTGAGCCGGGGCGGCCTGGCCGCAACCAAAGTGGACGTGATTGCGCCGGACCAACCGGCGAGCGGGCCGGAGCACTCTCATGAAGCTCATCCGGTGCACGCGCCTCATCGTCACTTGTCGGCAATTCTCGCCATCATTCGCTCTGCCCCGCTCACGGAAACGGTGAAAGCCCGCTCCATCCGCGCCTTCCAACTGCTGGGCGAGGCCGAAGCCGCTATTCATTCCATCCCCATTGAAAAGGTCCATTTTCATGAAGTTGGCGCGGTAGACACTATCGTCGATATCGTCTGCGCTGCCGCGGGCGCTGAGGCGCTCGGTGTGGATCGTTGGCTTGCGTCGCCCCTGAACGTGGGCAGCGGAACGGTCGTCTGCCAGCACGGCACGCTTCCTGTTCCGGCGCCGGCCACGCTGGCCCTGCTCGGCGATGCGCCCATCTATGCCGCCGGTTCTCCCATGGAGCGTGTAACCCCCACCGGCGCAGCCGTATTACGAATGCTCGATGTGTGCTACGCGCCGCTCCCGCCCATGCGCATCAAGGCCTCCGGTTACGGAGCCGGTGGCCGCGAAACGCCGGGCCAGCCCAACCTGCTGCGTCTGCTGGTGGGCGAGGAAGAGGCGGCACAGGCGGACGAAGCGGAATCCGTTGCGGTGATCGAAACCGTGATTGACGACTCCAGCCCGCAGTTGCTCGCCTATGTCAGCGAGTTGCTGCTGGCGTCCGGCGCCTGGGATGTTTATCGCGCCGCGGTGCAGATGAAGAAGGGGCGCGCCGGCGTGCAGATGACCGTGCTCTGCCGCCCCGATCTCGTGCCTGCGCTGCGCGATCTTTTGTTCCGCGAAACCACCACCATTGGCCTGCGCTGGAGGCTCGAAAAAAAGGTGGGGCTGGCGCGCGAGTTTGGTAAGGTGCAAACCGCATGGGGCGAAGTGACCATCAAAATTGCCCGCTGGCCCTCCGGCAAGATCGCCAACGCCGCACCGGAATATGAGGATTGCCGCCTGCTCGCCACCGGGCACTCGATCCCTCTCAAACAGGTCATGCAGGAGGCCATGCGGATTTACGCGGAAACCACGGGAACGGCCACGAGCACGAGAAAGGAAGGTCTCTGATGGATCGCGCTCTTATCGAGGCTCTGCTTAACGAAGTACGCGAGGGCCGCACCGCCGTGAACGAAGCGCTGGACCGCCTCCGCGACCTGCCCTTCGAGGACCTTGGTTTCGCCAAGCTCGATCATCACCGCGCTCTGCGCACCGGCATGCCCGAGGTGATTTTTGCCACGGGCAAAACCCCCGCGCAGGTGGCTCAGATATTTGCCCGCATGGCCCAGGCGGGCGGCAACGTGCTGGCCACCCGCGCCTCTCGCGAAATGTTTGAGGCGGTCCGCGCCCTGGAACCACGAGATAAAGAACCGCGAGCCGAGTTTCACGAGACAGCTCGCGCCATCGCGCTTGCCCAGGCGCCCACCACTCCCGGCATGGGAACCATCGCCGTAGTCTGCGCCGGCACCAGCGACCTGCCGGTGGCCGAAGAAGCCGTGGTCACCGCACGCCTGATGGGCAACACGGTCGAGCTAATCGCCGACGTCGGCGTAGCCGGCATTCACCGCCTGCTGGCGCAAAAGCACGGGCTGCAATCGGCCCGCGTGCTCATCGTCTGCGCCGGCATGGAGGGTGCGCTGCCCACCGTGGTCGGCGGGCTGGTCAATGCCCCGGTCCTGGCCGTGCCCACCAGTATTGGTTATGGCGCGTCGTTCGGAGGCGTGGCCGCGCTTCTGGGCATGTTGAACACCTGCTCGCCCAACGTCTCCGTGGTCAACATCGACAACGGCTTTGGCGCCGCCTGCATCGCCTCGCTCATCAATCACCTGTGAGCCACCTGCGGTGGGGCAGACGGCGCTTGCGCGCCATGGGGTTCGTGGTTTCCCAGGCTGTGAGAAAAGCTCCACGAATCGGGCTCAAAGCCGCCCAAAAGGCAGGTTTTTTCGTCAAAATACTCATGTTTTGAGGCGATTTTTGCCTGTTTTCGGCTTTGCCGTGGAGCTTTTCCATAGGAATGCTCTTCGCAAGATGTTGATTATAAATATCATAAAATTATCTGCAAGCTTTGGCGGTCGATAGAAAATAAATAAGGGGGGGGTGGGGGGGTACCTAAAAACAGGGAACAGGGAATAGGGAACAGGGAATAGAAAGTGCCCGTCCTCTGGTCATTGTGCATTCATTTATTGTGCGCCGGTTGAAGGTAATTATCTGCAAGGAGCCGAGGAAAGGTTTGTGGTTTCCCAGGTCCCAAATGCGGGACCTGGGGCACCCAGCTATAGTGGTGGACCCATCATTGCTGAGGCCTGCGCCACCCGCCGACTACGGATTCGCGAGCGGAACCCGCACCAGGATCGCATTGTCCACGCGCACAATCAGGCGGGAGTATTTCTCCTTGCCCGCGTTTTGCATGGCCTGGTAGCGCGGGTTGAGCGAGTCCACGTCGACGCGCAGAGGAGCCTTGGGGTCGCGGGGCACGTCGAAGCTGACGCGGATATCGGGCTGGCCGTCGCCGTCGATGTCCACCGTGTCGGATACGCGCTGGGGCAAGGCGCTCACGGGGCTCCAGTCGAGCTGGACGAAGGGCTTTTCGCTCTGCAGCAGGTGAGGGTAGACAGGCCGGTGAACGTTGATGGAGTATGCGCCCATCGGAATGGTGCGCACCTTCGGGCCGCCGGTGTAGACCTCATCCACGTGCATGCCGAGGGCGATAAACCCTTTGCTGAAGAGTCCCATGAGCAGAAATGGAGTCAGCAGCGCCGCCAGCACCGTTGCGCCTGCCGCCGTGTAGCCGAGAATAGGGCGAAGTTTCATCAGCTCCTCCTAAACGAAAACGTGCAGAATGGTGGCGATGCCCTGAGCGATGATGGTGCCGCCAAACATGACAGCCAAGGCCCAGGCGGAATAGAGAAACATAAGCCGCGCACGCTCCGGCTTCCATGCGATCTGAGTTCCCTTGATATGCCAGACAATTGCCTGCCGTGGGCAGACATCCACGCATGCGCCGCACTTCATGCAGGAGAGCAAGGTCTCGCCGCGAGCGACGGATTCCTTCGAGAGGGAGAGATTGGGGCAGGCGTTCTGGCAGAGCAGGCAGGGCTTGCAATGGTCCTTGTCGATCTTAACTTCGAAGATGCTGATCTTGTTGAAGATGGACTGGAATGCGCCGAAGGGGCAGAACCAGGCACACTGCGTTCTCTTTTTTGTCAGGAAGGGCAGCGCGATGACCAGCCCGGCAAAGAGCAGGACAAAGATTACGTTTTGGATCAAGCCGATGGTGCTGCGAGCGGCGACGTATTCCGAGACGGCTTTGAAGGGGCAGAGCCACATGCAGTAAGCCGGCTCAAAGAGGGCCAGCGAGAGCAGCACCATGGCCAGCAGCACGGCCCACGGGAGGTAGCGCCAGCGCGAATCGAGCTTGCGGATTCTGGCGCGGGCGGGAATGGCGGCGACACCCTCTTCAATTCCGCCGAAGAAGCAGGCGTAACTGCACCAGCCTTTTCCCATGACCAGCGTCAGGGCCAGCCAGATGCCCACCATGGCGGCAATGCCGCCTGCGATGGAACCGGGAAAGACCAGCGTACGGGTCAGCGCCGCCGGCAGAATGAGAAGCGGAATGGGCATGAAGCAGAATGGCGTACGACCGGCAATCATCTCTTCGATGGGGATACCCATGGAGCCGCGCATGACGTAGAGGTTATGGATAAAGCCAATGGGAAAGAGGATTCCCAGGCTCACGAAGAAGATGCGACGCCAGCGATAGGTATTGTGGGTTCGCATCATCATGAAGAAGAGCGCGGTCATGAAGAGCGCGGTGATAACGCCGGAGATACGCGACAGCGGCTCGGCGCTCGCGCCGGGACGAAAAACCATCATGAGCAGCGACCAGATGAGGATGGGCAAGGTCAGAAACAGAGACCAGAGGATGCCGCGCGGCGCCGGGCGTGCGAGCGGCAGAGTGCGAACGTCAGTAGCCATAGGCTTTTTTCCCCAAGAGCATAGCGATTCCCATAGAGAGGTAATAGAGGGCAATGAGCGCCATCGCCATGCGTGCGACGGTGAGGACGGCCTGGTTGCGAACTATGCAGCCCAAACTTAAGAACGGAATAAACCAGATAGAAGTTCCAATAAAAAAAGCCGCAAAGAAGAGCATGGCGGCGGCGAGGCTGCCGGTTTGAGCGGCGCGGATGCCGGCAACAACAAAGGGAGGACAGAGATTGAGGCCGGTAAGCAGGCCCAGAGCCGCTGCGGCGGCGAGGCCGCGAGTTTTGTTATCAGTGATTTGGACGAGTTTTGATTCGGCGCATGGCTGGGCGCACATGCGATGGGCCGCGAAGGAGTAGCAGAGCAGCACGACGGCAAGAAGCACGTAGACCGCGCCCATCATCAGCAGACGCGGGGTTGGCAGCAGGGAGGCCAGCAGGCCGAGCTCCCAGGCCACGACGGCAAACAGCAGGTATCCCAGAAGGCGTGCCGCCAGAAAGGCGGAGAGATAGCCGGTATTGGCTCGAAACCCCGCACGCCCCGTAAGCAAAGTGGGAACCAGCACGGGCCCGCAAGCAGCTATGCAGGCTGGTCCGGACGCCAGCCCCAAGGCCAGCGCCTCGCCGAATACGACTAACGCGGCCATACGCGGAGAATAAGCGTCATTTGGTTTCCCAATCGGTGATGCAGATCACAGTCCGGTGCCTGCCGGAGCGCCAATCATGGATCATGTATGGTTAGCGTCCGCGCGTGTGGAGGCGATTCGTGATCCGGTCCAGATGGCCGCTGTGGCGCAGGATTTCGCAGATATTTTTTCTGCTGCTCTTCCTTGCGCTGCTGCTCTTTACCTCGCTGAGCCTCTTTCCCGGCGGCGCGACCGAGATTCATCTGCGCGCGCCGGTGCGGCTGTTCTTCGAGTGGGACCCGCTGGTGGCCGTGGTCAACGCCCTGGCCAGCCACGCGCTCTATCGTGGCCTGCTGTGGAGCCTGCTCATCCTCGTGCCCACGCTCTTTCTGGGCCGCTTCTTCTGCGGCTGGATCTGCCCGATGGGCACGCTGCAACACTTCGTGGGCAATATGCCTTCGGAGGCCAAGAGGGGCAAGCAACGCATCGAGGCAAATCGCTATAAGCGCTGGCAGACCGGCAAGTACGTTGTGCTGATTGCCGGCCTGGTCGCTGCCTGCTTCGGTTCGGCGGCCATCGGATGGCTTGATCCCTTCAGTTTGCTGGTTCGCTCCTTTGGGCTATCGATTTTGCCGGCGTTCAACTCTGCCGTGCGCGCAGTGCTAGCGCCGCTCGAACACAGCCACATCGCGGCGATCAAAACGACCGGCGAGACGCTGCATACGATTCTGCAAATCACGGTGCTCGATCTTCGTCAGCCGCACTACTACCAAGGCCTCGTGTTGGGCATTCTGTTCATTGCCATTCTCGCGGCCAGCCTGCGCGTGACGCGGCTGTGGTGCCGCGCGATCTGCCCGCTCGGCGCATTGCTGGGCGCGGTCTCCCGCTGGAGTGTGCTGGGGCTGCACAAGGACCCTGCCGCGTGCGACAACTGCAACCGCTGCCTGCTCCACTGCCAGGGCGGTGACGATCCCATCGGCGGCGCGCCGTGGCGCAAGGCCGAGTGCCACATGTGCATGAACTGCGTGGGCAGTTGCCCGCACGACAGCCTCCAATTCCGCTTCTTCCGCAACGAGCCGGAGGTCGCCTCACCCGACCTTGGCCGGCGCAGGACGCTCACTGGTCTTGCGGCCGGCGTGGCGATCGTTCCGCTGATGCGCGCCAACACAGGCCTGGGCAAAAGCCGCCACGAACGGCTGCTGCGGCCGCCCGGCGCGCTCGATGAGCCGGACTTTCTCTCCCGCTGCATCCGCTGCGGCGAGTGCATGAAGGTTTGCCCCAACATCGCGCTCCATCCCACCTTCGATGAAGCGGGTCTCGAAGGGCTCTGGTCGCCCACGCTGGTGCCGCGCATCGGCTACTGCGAGCCCAGTTGCGTGCTCTGCTCCGAGGTTTGCCCCACCGGCGCAATCTGGCAGATCACGCCCAAAGAAAAAGGCTGGGTGGTGGGCGTGGGCCAGTCCGCGGCGGCGGACCAGCCTGTCCGCCTGGGGACTGCATTCTATGACCGTGGCCGCTGCCTGCCCTGGGCCATGGCCACCGAGTGCATCGTCTGCGAAGAGTGGTGCCCGGTCTCGCCCAAAGCCATTTATGTGCAAGAGGCTCAGGTCATCGACTCGGCCGGCAACACCAAAACGCTGAAGCAGCCGCGCGTCGATCCCAGCCGCTGCGTGGGCTGCGGCGCCTGCGAGTACGCCTGCCCGCTGCAGGAGCACCCCGCCGTGTACGTGACAAGCATTGGCGAAAGCCGTTCGCCCGGCAGCCAGATTCTGCTCAACAGGAAATAAAGGAGACCGCTCAGTGATGTTTCGCTCGAATGGATGGATGTTGCCGATATGGTTGTCGATGTTCGCAGCTTTTTTGGGCGCGATGATAGCCATCACCGCGTCTGAAGGATGCAAGAAGGCCAAATCCGACCCGTTCCCGGCATCGGGCGCGATCGCAGGCTGGGATAAAACCAGCGACACCCGAGTCTTTGCGGCCAAAGACCTCTGGCAATACATCGACGGCGACGCCGAGCAGTACATCTCCGCAGGCGTCGTCTCCACCTCGACCTCCGACTACAAGTACCAGGGCCAGTTGGAGGCGGTTGTCGATGTCTACACCATGAACGACGCGGCCGGCGCGCGCAAGATTCTCGAAACCGGACAGACCTCCGACGCCAAGACCGTCCAACTGGGCGATGCGGGCGTCGCGTACGCGCAGAGCATCAGTTTCCGAAAGGGCCGCTCTTTAGTGCGCATCGTTGCCTATGAGTCCACGTCCAACACTCCGCAGGCTCTGCTGGCCCTGGCGCGCGGCGTGGAAGCAAAACTCTAAATCACTCAGCCGCAGCGCCGGCCGCATCGACGAACGAGGATTGCCATGAAAAACCGCCGTGATTTTCTGAAGACCGCAGCCACCGGAGCCGTGCTGCTGGGCTCGTCCGCCGCGGCGGACAAGCTCGGGTTTGCCGGGATGCTGGACAAGCACGCCGAGGCCGCCAAATCCAAAGTCGTGGTCGCCAAAGATGCGGCGCTCCATGGTTCAGGTGGGGGCCCAGGCGGCCAGCTCGACGACAAGCGCGTCCTCGATCTGCTCGACCGCGCCATCGCCGCCTACACCGGACACCACGACCCGGTCGAGGCCTGGAAGCGCATCGTGCCTGTAGGCAAGGTCATCGGCCTGAAGACGAACGGCTTGGGCGGCAAGGGCATCTCAACCCACCTGGCATTGGTGCTGGCCATCGCAGAGCGGCTGCAGCAGGCCGGCGTCAAGCCCGGAGAGATTCTGGTCTGGGACCGCAACGCCCGCGATCTTGAGGCTTGCGGCCTCACCATCTCGACCGACCCCAGCCGTGTCCGCTGCTATGGTTCCGATGTAGCCGGCTTCGAGGAGCAGCCGGTGGCGTTTGGCTCGGCAAGCGTCAAGCTCGCCAAAATTCTCACCCGTGAGTGCGCAATGGTGCTCAACCTGCCCATCCTCAAGGACCACGGAATGGCCGGCGTCACCTTCTCCATGAAGAATATGTACGGCGTCGTCCAGCATCCGCAGCAGCTACATGGCGGCGGCTGCAACCCCGGCGTGGCGGACCTCAACTGCATTCCCGCCGTCCGCGAGAAGGTCTGCTTCACCATTGGCGACGCGATTTCGTCCGTCTATGACGGTGGGCCCGGCTTCCGCCCCGAGCGCCTCTGGCAGCCCAACGCGCTCATCGTAGGCGAGGATCGCGTGGCCGTGGATCAGACCGCGTGGCAGATGATCGAGCGCAAGCGCGCCGAGGTGGGATTGCCGACGCTCGAGGCCGCGGGCCATCCGCCGCGCTACATCGCCACCGCCGCCGATGCCGATCACAAGTTGGGCTTCAACGATCCAAAACGCATCAGTTTGATGGAAATTTAGCTCATGGAAATTTGACCGGGAGGATCACCATGGCCGAGGAAACAGATCGGAAGCCGGACGAGAAACAGACCCAAGCGCAATCTCTCACGCGCCGCGAGGCCATGCTGCAACTGCTGCGCGTGGGCGGCGTGGCGGCGGGCGCGGCAGGCGCAGCCGTCTGGCTCAGCGAGCACAGCTTCCGCCCGGTCCCGGCCCGGGCCGTGCAGGCCCGCCGCGACCATCGCATCGCCGCCGATCCGCAACTGCCGAAGATGACCGTGGTCCAATTCCCCACGGACAAAGACCCGTCCGTGGGGACCCCAGGTGCGCAGGGCGGGGAGCCGCGCGCGCTCGTCCAGAAGGCGCTTGAAAATCTAGGCGGCATCCGCCGCTTCGTCAGCCGCCAGGATGTGGTGGTCATCAAGCCCAACATCGCCTGGGACCGCACCCCGGAGCAGGCCGCCAACACCAATCCTGAAGTGGTCGCCGAGGTCGTCCGCCAGTGCTGGCAGGCCGGAGCGAAGCGCGTCATCGTCACCGACGTCAGTTGCAACGAGCCGCGCCGCTGCTTTCAGCGTTCCGGCATTCAGGCTGCCGCGCGCGCCGAGGGCGCCGAAGTTATCCTGCCCGATCCCGAGTTATTCCGCGAAGTCGAACTGGGCGGCGTGGTGCTCAAAACCTGGCCCATCTTCACGCCTTTCCTCGAAGCCGACAAAATCTTCAACCTGCCCATCGCCAAGCACCACGTACTCACCGGCGCAACCCTGGGCATGAAGAACTGGTACGGCATCCTGGGCGGGCAGCGCAACCGGCTGCACCAGCAGATTCATCAGAGCCTAGCCGACCTGGCCAGCTTCATGCTGCCCACAGTCACTCTCATCGACTGCTACCGCATCCTGCTGCGCAACGGCCCCACCGGCGGCAACCTCGAAGACGTAGTCCTCAAGAAGACCATGGTGGCCGGAACCGATCCGGTAGCCATGGACGCCTACGTAGCCAAGGCGTATTGGAACCTGGACCCCGCGCAGATGCCCTACTTAGAGATGGCTGCCGGGCGCGGACTGGGCACCGTGGACTTCGATAGTTTGCAGGTGAAGGTCAGCCAACTGGGGTAGCGCGGCAGTTACCGATTCGTCTACAGGGAATATGCGCTACAATGCTTACAAGAGTGACAAGGTGAGGATACTTTCGTGAAACCAGCCCCTTCGATGGTCGTCAGTATGCGCCTGCCGACGGAGAGCGGAAAGCGCCTCAAGCGCATGGCCAACCGGCATGGATGGACCCCCAGCGACGCCAGCGCGCGCCTGGTGGAGGAGGGCTTGCGCCGGTCGGAATTCGCTTTCATCGACTTTCGAGATACCCCGGCGGGCCGGCAAGCCTGCATCCAGGCCAGTTCGCTCGCTGTGTGGGAGATCATGCTGCTCATCCGTGGCTATAAGGGAGACGCAGCCGCCGTGGTCAAGCACCTCGGATGGCCGCAGGTGAAGGTTCAGGCAGCGGTCCACTACGCGGAGGCATTCCCAGCAGAGATCGATGAGGCAATCGCCGAAAACGATGCGATGGACTTCGAGGCGCTGAAACGCATGTTGCCGCAGGCCGTCGAGTTCGTTCCCAGGAAAGCCGCGAAGCGCTGAGATGCTCAAGCTGCTGCTCGATGAGCACATCTCGCCGGAGGTAGCCAGCGGGTTGCGCCGCCGCAGCCGGACGTTCGCTGTTCACGCAATGGCGGAGTGGGGCAGCGGCAACTTCCTGGGCCGAGACGACGCTGCTTGCCTGCGAGAAGCTGCCGACCAGGGATTGACCCTTGTCACCTATGACCGGCGGACGATCCCGCCCCTGCTCAAGGCCTGGGCGGAGGAAGGGCGCCCGCATGGCGGCGTGATTTTCGTTGACGAAAAGACCATTTCGCCGGCGGACATTGGTGGGTTGGTTTGGGCTTTGGCCAGACTGGCAAAAGAGGCTGGGAACTGGGACTGGACGAACCGGGTTTCATTCCTCCGGCGCTGACGCAAAGCGCCCGGTACCCCATCCTTGCGACGGGCTCTTCGAGGAAAAACTGTCGCAAGGATGGGAGATCACAGCTGCGAACTCACCCCTGCCGCGTAAGCGGCGTCTGCCCCACCGCAGGTGGTTACGAGTGGTCGTAGAACCGGAAGAAGAGCGACTGCTTGGAGACAGGCTCGACGCGCTTCACCAGCTCCGCCAATTGGCTGTCGCTCAAAGGCGTAAACTCCCGCGCCAGGTGTACGTTCTCTTCCAACTGCGGCACTGTGTCGCAGCCGATGATGACCGTGCTCACCGGGCGGGAGAGCGCGTAGTACATCGCCTCGCGCATGGTGATTGTTCCCGGCGTGGGCGCCAGCACCATGCCTTCCCACATATGCTTCTGGTCCTCGATGGGCGGCGGTGTCCACGTGGAGAGAATCCGTCCGCGGCCCGGCACCTTCATCCCGATGATCCCCATCTGCTTTTCGACCGCCAGCGGCAACAGCGTCTCGCTGAAGCTGTAGTGGTGCGGGTCGGCGGCGTTGATGGCCATCAGGATCGTGTCGAAGGGGTGGCGCTTGATGCACTCGATCAGCGCATCGGGCCGGTAGTGGCCGGTGATGCCCAGGAAGCGCACCACCTTCTGCTCCTGCATCTCAAGCAGCGCTTCCATCGCTCCGCCCTTGGCGAAGATCGCGTCCACATTGGCCATGGTGCCGATGTCGTGCAACTGCCACAGGTCCACGTGATCGGTCTTCAGCAGTTCGAGCGACTTTTCGATCATGCGCAGCGAGCCTTCGCGGCTCCGCTGGATGGTCTTGGTGGCCACGAAAGCCTCGTTGCGCCGGTGCGCCATCACTTTGCCCACATACTGCTCGCTCCAGCGCTCGGGTCCGCCGTAGATCGACGAGGTATCGATGTAATTCACGCCCAGGTCGAGCGCCCGCTCAAGAATGGGCACGGCCACGTCGAAGTTGTTCGGCTTCTCCAGGGAGCCTTGCCCGCCCAGCGAGAAGATGCCCACCTTGTAGCCGGTCTTGCCCAGGTTGCGGGTGGGCAGCGCCATGGGGGTTTTGGGGTTCGACGGCAGAGCGGGCATCGTCTTGGGCGCATCGGCCAGCACCGCTGATGGGGCCAGCAACGCGGCTGCCACCGCTCCGCCCGCCTTCAGAAACTCACGGCGACCCTGGTTCCGCGCCGCATTCAATGGATTCTCGCTCATACAACCTCCTCGACGGGACTGCACGTCCTGCGAAAATCCATCATACTCCCGGCAACGAACGACGGGATACAGGATGGGGTCGTAACCCAGGAGGGCACAGTTTTTTGGGGTTCACAGTTTGAGTGTTCCTGTGAGGAAGTGCGCGAAAGGATGGGGCACACAAGCGTTTATGAATGGCCTTGGGTGGGATACCTGGTCTTTCCGGGTCCATACCCACTGGCCAAAAGGTGGGCGTATCCCACTTGATTTATGTTCCCACTTGTATTATTCTCGCCTTATGTTCACTTCCGCCGTCATCAAAGACACCGATTTCGAGCTGATCTCGGAGTTCGCGCAGCCAGATGCGAAGAAGCGCCTGTCGCTGGGAGAAGCTCTCCGTGGCGCCACGGCTTTTAACATCTACCGGAATCCCCTGGGCCAACTGATTCTCGATCCGGTAAAGACCATTCCTGCCTCTGAGATGTGGCTTTACCAGAACCCGGAGGCTCTGGCCAGCGTGAAGCAGGGCCTTAGGGAGTCGGCTGAAGGTAAGAGTATTTATCGCGGCTCGTTTGCCAGGCACGCCAAGGCGTAGGAATGCAACGGAAGATTCAATTCACCCCCACGGCAGATCAGCAATTGACAGCGCTCGAAGATGCGCTGGCGAATGCCGCGCTCTTCGAGCAGGTTAGGAAGGCCATCGGCTACCTGGAAATAGACCCGCACCATCCAGGCCTTCACACCCACGAGTTCACTTCACTAACTGGCGTCAATGGCGAGAAAGTCTTCGAGGCGTACGCGCAAAACAACACCCCTGGCGCTTATCGCATCTTCTGGCACTACGGTCCCGATGAAACCAGGGGCAAGAAACGGATTCCGGTGATCACCGTCCTGGCGATCACGCGCCATCCGTAGGGATGGGGCAGCCTCTGGCCGGGGAAAGGGAGACGGACGGTTGGGGTGGCGAAGCCGGGGGGTCTCCCACCCTTTCGGCTTGGGGCGGGAAAGGATGGGGCATCCATTCTTTATGGGCGGATCAAGGGCGGGCCACCCGCCGATATACATTAGCGTCATATACTGATATACTATTTATATATCGCTGGAGGCTTTATGCGGACGCTCATTGACATTCCGGAAGAAGATCTCAAGCTGCTGACTCAAGTGGCCAAAAAGCTTTCCGTCTCGCGTGCCGAGTTTGTGCGGCAGGTTGTTGCAACCTCTCTTGCGCCCCACCGCCAGAAGATGAACCATGCGGCCTTTGGGGCATGGTCCGATTTTTCCGAGGACGGAGTTGCGTATCAGGAGAGGATGCGCGCGGAATGGTAAGCACGCCGGTTCTGTTCGACACCAACATTCTCATCGATTACCTGCGCGGCATTCCGCAGGCCCGCACCGAGTGCGACAGACATTCGGACCGCGCGGTCAGCATCATCAGCTGGATGGAAGTGATGGCAGGCTCCACCGCCGCCAATGAGGCGGATGCGCGTTCCTTCCTGCTGAACTTCTACACCCTGCCCCTTGGAGCCGATGTGGCCGAACGGGCATTCATCCTGCGCGGGGGCAGCAAGATCAAACTGCCCGACGCCATCATTCAGGCGACCGCCGAAAGCCTGGGCCGGGTTCTCGTCACCCGCAACACTCGCGATTTCCCGGCCGGCACGCCAGGGGTGCGGATTCCTTACACGCTCTAAACGCGATTGACGAATCAGCGGGGGCGGGTTGGGGTGGCGAAGCCGGGGGTCTTCCACCCTTTCGCCAAACGCGCGTAAGGATGGGGGAGTCCGGCCATAAATTGACAAGAATTGCCATCGATGTTACGTTTACAACGAAGGATTTCGTGATGCAAACCATGAACATCTCGCTTCCCGACCCCATGAAACAGTATGTGGAGGAGCAGGTCACAGTCGGGGACTATAGCAGCGCAAGCGAGTATATGCGCGAGTTGGTGCGCGCCGACCAAAAGCGCAATGCCAGAGAGCAGCTTGAGCGGACTCTGCTGGAATCGCTGCTGGAAGGCGAGGCGCAGGAGGCCACGCCGGAATTCTGGAGCACGCTCCGCGCTGAATTGGGCAAGCGGACGAAGACCGGACGGGGGGCGCGTCAGAAGAGCCGGGTGGCCTAAGTTGGCGGAGGTCTTTGTCCGTGCCCGCGCTCGCAGGGACATTCTGTCGAACGCTGAGTATCTCGAAGAACATGGAGGCGTGGATACTGCCCAGCGCTTTCTGGACGCAACACAGAACACATTTGAAGCGCTGGCCAGGATGCCGAAGGTGGGCACCTTGTGCGCCTTCCGCAGTCCAGCCCTTCGCCACATTCGCCGCTGGCCGGTGAAAGGCTTCGAAAACTGGTTAATCTTCTATCAGGCAAAGCGCAATGGAGTTGAGATCGTCCATCTCATTCACGGAGCGCGGGACATTGAGATTCTATTCAACGGCTAGTATGGCGTGTATATGGCTAGTTGGGAAAAGGGAGACGGACGGTTGGGGTGGCGAAGCCGGGGGGTCTCCCACCCTTTCGTTATGAACGCTAACTGCGATCATTGTCAGTGTCAATTGCTAGTGTCCCGTCTCTAAAGTTCGCTTACAAAAGCGGGCAACGGAGTCCAGTATCTGATCGGCAGTTTTGTGCCAAACGAATGGTTTCGGCTCTTGGTTGTGGTTGTTGATGTAGGCCAGGATGGC
>Ga0224534_1000063_pt1 | contig 69835 bp, 54 predicted proteins | sample 714E12024metaG_FD_172012 | JGI IMG/M metagenome (GOLD analysis project Ga0224534, IMG submission 172012) | Peat soil microbial communities from Stordalen Mire, Sweden - 717 E1 20-24 | ecosystem: Environmental > Terrestrial > Soil > Wetlands > Peat | place: Sweden: Norrbotten County, Stordalen... | reverse complement strand
GCGCTTGGAAATCCCGCCAAGTACGCGGGATTCCCACTTTTCCACCGCCTCGGCTACGGGAGATTAACAAAACCGGACATTTCACTTGCTACAAAAACCGGACATTTTAACTTGTTAACAACACCCCCAAAAGTGGGGATGGGCCGTCGCAAGGCCTTTTTGGCGCTCTACGCTCCAGTTGAGGCGCGCCGACAAATGGAGAAGCCTCTCAAGAGGTGCTTCTCCTGAGAGGCTTTGGGGAATTTCTGAACAAGCATCTGTCCGCTTAGTGTTTCTTTTTCTTGGCGGCTTTCTTCTTGGTTGCCATGAAGTGTTTTCCTCCGTTTGAACGATTTGTTCTCCCAAGGTTCTCGACAGGGCACCTTGATGCCCGAACTACTCAAATTGTTGTATGAGTAGCTGTCCTACCACAAGATATTGCCACTTGTATGTAATTTGTCAATGAAAATTTTACTGTACCGAGCGATTTTGGTTAAGTGCGTGCTCGGCTTCGTCGGGCGGCCTCGGGCAGAATTCCACCACTACGGCCGAACCTTCCCCTCGGCAACCAGTGAAGACGCGATGCCTGTGCGATAATTTCAGAAGAAACTTATGTCAGAACACAAAGTCTTCTGCGCAAAATTGAAACAGGAATTGCCTGGGCTCCCCGATCCTCCGTTCGATGGCGACTTGGGGAAAAAAATCTACGAGCAGGTCTCGCAACAGGCATGGGGCCAGTGGATGGAACACTGCAAAATGCTTCTGAACGAATATCGCCTGAACCCGGCGCGCAAGCAGGACCAGGAAGTCATCGTGCAGCAGATGGAGCAGTTTTTCTTCGGCGAGGGATCGGCGCATCCAGCCGAATACGTCCCGCCGGCGCACTGAGCGCACTCAGACAGACAGCGCGCTAAGCGCAAAACCGCGCGGGGCAAGCCATCTGCGGACGTCGGACGGTTTTACTTACAGGTTGGAGGCAGGTTACTGACAGATTACCCCTGGCCCTTCAGTCGATTGCCAATTAATCACCTCGTAACACTCCTCGGCGACAATCGAAGCCGTGGCCACGCAGGTCATAGCACCGCAGATCACGGCGCCGCAGGCCGTCGCGCCGAAGATCTACGACACGCTGATCCTTTCGGATCTGCACCTCGGCGCGGACATGAGCCGCGCCCGCGAGGCGTTGCTCGTGCTTCGGGAAAATCAATATCGCCGCCTCATTCTGCTGGGCGATATTTTCGCCGACCTCAATTTCGGACGGCTGAAGAAAGAGCACTGGAAGTTTCTCGGTTTCATTCGCAAGCTTTCCAATCCCAAGCGCAACGTTGAAGTGGTCTGGGTCGAAGGCAATCACGACCACGGACTGGCCCAAATCATGTCCCATTTGGTGGGCGTCCGCGTGTACCAGGAATATCAATGGGAATATCAGGGTCTGCGCCATACCGCCGTGCACGGTCACCAGTTCGACGGCTTCGTGGTGAGCAATGTCCGCGTCAGCTATCTGATTGGGACGCTGCTCTACCTGCAACTGCAGAAGTGGGATTCGAAAAACAAAACCTTGACTCGTTTTCTCGACCGGCTTAACACGCGCTGGCTGCGCTTGTCGCCAAAGGTCGCCGACGGCGCCCTGGCCCATGCCCGGCACCGCCAGGCGGCGCGCATTTTCTGCGGCCACACTCATGCCGCCATGCACAAGCACGAGCACGGAGCCGACTATTTCAATTGCGGAAGCTGGATTGACGCGCATCCTACCTATATCACCGTTGGTGAAGAGGGAGTCCAGATCCATGAATACGTTGAGCGGCCTGACGATCTCCATCCCGGCGAAGAACGAACCGATTTCGAACCTGTTGAATTCGCGGGCGAGGCAGGACTGCTCGAAGATGGCGAGTACGAGGGTGTTGGCCGCTGACGCCAACTCCGACTCCGTTGATGCGGTCTTAGGGATTGTGTTAATTAAGTCTTCGTTGGCAGAACTGGATATTATGAAGGGGCGACCCTCAGCGGCTAAAGCCACTTCTATGGTGGGTTCTAACGGCATGGCTGAAGCCATGCCCTGCCCAAAACCGATTTATGAAACCAGATCTAGATCTGGTGACTCTTGCGCAAACTGACTATCGTTTTCCACCACGCTGGCGGAGGACATCAAAGTGCGGCTGACGCTCTCAAAGCCACGCTCGCAGGACAAGAACATCCTTGGGACGTCAGTCTTCTCGACATTCAGGAATTGCTCGATCCTCTCGACCTGCTTCGTCGCGCCACGGGCCTGCGCATTCAGGACACCTACAACCTGATCCTCCGCAAAGGCTGGACGCGCTTCACGCCGCAATTACTGGTCGTTCTGCAGGGGACCATTCGTCTCTACCATTCTCCTATCGTAAAGGCGCTCCGAGCTTACTGGGCGCAGCATCCGGCGGACTTAGCGCTTTCTGTAATTCCGCACTTCAATCGCGCGATCGCCGAAAGTCTCCGCCCGGTTGGCACAAGAACGTCTGGCACAAAGACGCCTTTTGTAACTCTGATTACGGATTTGGCGGATTACCCGCCACACTTCTGGATCGAGCCGGAATCGGAATACATCATCGCCGGCACGGAACGCGCCCGGCAACAAGCATTAACCATGGGCCACGCCGCCGATCATATCTTTCAGACATCGGGAATGATCCTGAAGCCAAGGTTCTACGAAAAGACCGCCGTCGATCGCGTCGCTGAAAGGGAACGGCTGGGTCTGGAAACCGATTGTCCAACGGGCATCGTCCTGTTCGGAGGCCATGGCTCCCAGGTGATGGCCGACATCACCAGGAAACTCAACGAAGCCGCGAGCGGCGTCCAGTTAATCCTAATTTGCGGGCACAACGAGAAGCTCGCCGCTGAGCTAAAAAACCTGCAGACCGGAAAGCCAATCTTAGTTGTCGGATTTGCTCAGAACGTTGAATACTACATGGCCTTGGCCGACTTCTTCATTGGGAAACCAGGCCCTGGCTCGATCAGCGAGGCGCTGCAATTCCACTTGCCCGTCATCGTGGAATGCAATTCCAGAACGCTGCCACAGGAGAGATACAACGCGGAATGGATAACGGAGAACGGTTACGGGATCGTCGTGCCGAGCTTCAAGAAAATTGCGCCCGCCGTTCAGCGCTTACTCCAGAATGCGACTTTCAATGAATTCCGCCGGAAGGCCAATGAATACTCCAATCGGGCGTTGTTCGAAGTGCCCGTGATCCTGGAACAATGCGCGGGGCACACCGCGGCTGCAACTCAATTTCAGGCGGCTGTCTAAATTCATAGCGAATCTAGAGTGGTTGCCGAGCTTCGCTCGACTGGGCGGACGGGGGCGTCCGCCCCTACGCGAGCGGGGCACAGCAACACTGGGTCCCCATCTAGAAATGCACCGCGATGCCAGTCGAGAAGCGCACGCCATTCTGGCCCTCGCCGTAGAAGCGGGTGTTGATCCAATCGAGCTGTCCGCGAAACGAGATTGGTCCTGCCACGCGATAGTCCAGCCCTCCGCCGACCGCATTGACGAACGAAGTATTCGAGTCCGAAATTCCTTTGCTCCGGCTGATGTGCCCCGCTCCAGCCAATAATTCCGCGAACGGACGGAAGCGGTGGTACTGCACCGACACTCTCGGGCCGAACAGAACGTTGTGCGCGGTAACGTCCGCGCTGGTGCCGCTGAAGTTGTGGTTGCCATAATGCCCGTCGACATCGGCCACCAGACCAATCCACGGCAGGAATTTTCCTTCAAGCGACGCGTCCCATCCATTCATATTCGTGGTGTCGTTCGAGACGACAGAAGTGCGGTCATAGGAATAACCGAAGAACGCGTTCCCCTTCGTCGGAATCTGCGCCCAGGCGGGGAGGGTCAGCATGGTCAGTAACAAGATAAGAGTCCACAATCTTCGCATTGTTTTTTCTCCTTGGGCGCGGTTTGAAGCATACGACTTGAAACGTGTAGTCCAAAGAAAGACATAGATGCAAGCGCGGCGAGAAACTTTGCCTGCCTGCGCCGCACACTGGGGCAGATCAATGAAATATGGCGGCAAAGAATCCGCCGATTTTTCTAAAGAACCCGCGCTCCGGCGCTTGATTGGCCGCTGCCGTCTGAGTGTCAACCGGTTTCGACGTTTCACCCGTAGGCGGAAGCGGAGCGGCCAAGGCCGGCGCTGCCCGTGGACGCGAATCCAGGGGCAGAGCCCGCACATCCTCAACCGGCGCAGGCGGAGGGCCTGTCGCGTGGAATACGAACGGCGCCTCTATCTGCACGTGAAGTTCGTTCGGCGTGGCGGAGGCGTTAGGTGGAGCAGCCGCTGCCGGTACTCCGGTCGGGGCCGCGCGTTCCGCGTGATCCGTCTTCGCCACCGGCGCTGGGTTCGCGCTCACGGGCGGCAATGCTCCATTCTGCGCGTTGTTCTGCACTTGGCTCTGCACGGGCAGATCGTTCGCCGCCCGCAGCGGAGCGTCCCGCGGTGGCGGACATCCGCACTCTAACGGCACCGCCATATCTACACGATCGAGTTGTCCGGAACGAAACACGAGCTGGTCGGTTGCCTTGACCTGGTAAGTGCGATCGCCGAGCAGTTCGGTAACAATCGCCGATGCCGTGTTGCCGGGCAGCGTGCGCACGCAGGTATTGCCCTGATTGTCCGCGCTGATGGCATAGTGAAATTCTCCGGGTCCCACCAGGAGAATGCGAAAGTCCGGAGTCATCACGGAATCCGAAGAAGCATCGAGAGCGAAGTGCGCTTCGAGAGCGCCCGTGTTCAGGCTGAGCATCACGTTGTGCCGGTTCTGCGACGGAGTCACAGACACGGTCGTTCCCGGACAAACATGCACCTCGCCGCCGCTCGACAGGCGGAGGACCGCGGTATCGGGCCCGGCCGTAATCGCAGAACCCGCGCCTCCGTAACCTTCAGAAAGCGCCAGCGGGCCAGCCGCGCGCACCTCCGCCACGACCGGTTGCGGCGCGGGTATCAGGCTGGGAACCGCCGGTGGCTGAAATGGAGAATTGTTCGACTGGTTGGGATTTTTCCCGAGATGCACGACCAGGCGGTTTCCCGCAGCATCCCAGGTGTAGGCGCGGGGCGCGAGCAGATCCACGATCACGCGCGCTACCGGCGGATTCTGTTGAAACTGGTCGGCGCGTATCGCGCCGATCTGATCGGCTTGCACGCTGATCCGCTTCTGCTGCGTTTCCAGCCGCGCGTTCGGCAGATCGATCACCAGCCGATCCGGGTCGCCGATCGCCTGAATCGAAGGAATCAACGGCTTCGTCGAAAGAATTTCAAGCGCCGGGCCATCTTCTTCCTGCACAATGCGGAAGCTCTTGATCGTGGCAATCTTGCTCGCGGCAGAAGAAGCGGAAGGCTTGGCACCAGGCTTAGCCGCAGCCTTAACCGGTGTCTGGGCACGAAGCCACGGCGCTCCGGGCAGAAGCACTCCCAGCGCGAGAACCGCGCACAAACCCGCCCGCAAACTGCAGCGAGACCGCGGTTGCCGGAACGCAAGATTCGGCTGGAAATCTTTCACGGAAGCACTCGAGTGTTACAGAAACCATACCACTCGGGGGCCACACGGAGAAAGCGCGGGACCTATTGCGAGTCGGCGAGGAACTCGTACTCATCAATGACGGCTGCCACCGCCATCTTGCTGGCGGGACCACCACCTTCGACCCGCACCACGCGGCCCTTGCAGCGCACCCGAATGCTTTCCGTCAGCGTGATCTCGGGCGGCAGAGTGAGCGTGAAGTCAATCGCGGAGCCGGCCTGGATGGCCGAATCAATATAGAAGCAGATTCCGCGCGCGCTGACGTCGCGGGTCTGCGCCGCGTGCTCCTGCTCATTTTCGCCGTAACGGACGCTTACGGGCAAACGAAGCGCGAACCGCCGGGTGGCCCGCTTATCATTTTCTTCCGGCTGCGTCTCGGCCATCGAACCTCCGGAAATTGCCTGTAAGCATGGCAATTAGCGGCAATCCTGTCAAGCCGTATCAAGCCCTTTAAGAATGTAACCGTGGGGTGGGCAGTCGAGACATTGGAAATGTGAGCGGAGAGCCACCGCGGTCGCGGCTGTGGGAAAGTGCGAGTCGCGCGCTGTAAGCGAGCTGCCCGCAGTCGCTAGGGTAATCGCGATTTGTCGCCAACAAGAATGGGATTGAGAGTCGCCGCAAGCGGTCGCCTCCAAATTGGACATGCGTGAGGATTCAGCGTAGTCTTAAGATTGAGTGAGCAGTTCCTCTCCTCTTTCAGGTCCCCTGAACTAAGTCAGTTCATCTGAAGTACCTTCCTCTTAGTCGGCAGCACCCAGGAGATTCCCTAATGACCGATCACAAGCCTCACAAACAACCGACGCCAAAGATTGTCGTGGGCCCGAAAAGCTCTACTGGCAACGTGGCGATGATGCCAGACACTGTCCCATCACAAGACAGGATAAGAGTGCGGGCCTATGAGCTGTACGTAAACCGCGGGCGTGAACCCGGCCGAGACGAACAGGACTGGTTCTGCGCCGAGCAGGAGATCCTTAAACGGAAGCGGTAAAAGGACCACATCTACCGCCGCCCGTGGACCTGTTGGAAGGCTGGAGGGATAGCCGTGGATTGCTTAATCTGCAAGGATCTGAAACGAGCTTTTGAATCTAGGCGCAGTCAGTACATCGAGGCCCGTTCCGCTGCGTATTATCGGGTCAGTACGGAGCTTGCGGCCTACAAGAACGTCGATATGGAGCGCGCCAAGAGCGACTTGGAAGAGCACCTGTTGGTATGCGTCTCCGCCACTAAGGTGAGACAGTCTGGACTAAGGGCCTCACGGGCGCACCTCGACTCTACGCTCGGGTGGAGACATTTGGTTGCCGAATCCGGGTCACCTGTTTAGGTAGCTGTCGCTCGAAAATAGGCAACTGCGTCACGTCTCAGCGGTGCCTTTGGCCGAGCCTTATTCGGCCCGCAATGCATCTAAGCAAAAAGAGTCTCTTAACGGAGCATTGACCTGATTTTTAGCCGAGTTCTTTTCCTAGCGCTGCTTCTTTTGGTTGTTTACGCCGTCCAGCGATTTTGGTTTGTGCGGACGTGGTCTTGGATTGGCGCGATCTCGAATGGGCAGTGGCGTTTCGGTCTTCATGCTGGACTGATCGCGCTTGCCGCCGCACTGCTCGCGACGATCCTCGATCCGCTGCTTGGCCACGAGATCTCGCGCCTCAGCTTGGGCGGCTTCAATTTCGGTAGATCGCTCGCTACGTTTGCCCGCCTGTGGTTGTTCGCTTCAGTCTTCGGATTCCTGGCGGTTGAATCGGTGGGAGCGATTGAGTGGGTCACCGATGCCGCGGCACGGCTTCGCCCTGGAGCTGCGGCCGGTGAGTTCAATGCCTCGCGCCGGACCTTCTTTCGATATGCGGCGGTTCTTGCTGGTGGCTTTCCATTCCTCGCCGCTACCTATGGATTTGCGGCCGGACGCTTGCGATACACCATCGAGCGCGTCGATGTGCCACTTGCGAATCTTCCTCCGGAACTGGACGGACTGCGCATCGCTCAGCTCAGCGACATACACATCGGCGACTACATGCCGCCGCGCGAAATCGCGCGCGCTGTTGACATGGCGAACGGCCTGCAGCCCGACATTTCTTTTGTTACGGGAGATTTTGTCTCGAGCGAAGGCGATCCGCTGGACGCCTGCATTACCGAGTTGAGCCGGCTGCGCGCGCCGCTCGGCGTCTGGGGATGCAACGGCAACCACGAAATTTATGCGGGAGTGGAAGACGACGCGGAACGGCTCTTTCGCGAAAAGGGAATGCGGCTGCTGCGCGCCCAAAGCGCGGTCGTGGAGCACAACGGAGCCCGCTTCAATCTGCTAGGCGTCGACTACCAGAGGGACCACATGGTGAGCGGAGAACGCACCGGGCCGATGCTGCAGGAAATCGAGCACCTGATCCGGCGCGACATGCCGAATGTTTTGCTCTCGCACAATCCGAATTCGTTTCATCGCGCCGCCGAGCTGGGCATCGAACTGAGCCTCGCCGGTCACACGCATGGCGGGCAGGTGAAGTTTGAGATCGTGGATCATAGCATCAGCCCGGCTCGCCTGATCACTCCGTTCGTCGCCGGACTTTATCGCCTGCCGATGAGCAGTCACGCTGGCACCGCGTCCGGGGGTAACGGTGCACAGAAGGCCGCGCTCTATGTGAACCGGGGCCTCGGAACCCTCGGCTTCCCAGTGCGGCTCGGCGTCCCACCAGAGATCACGCTGCTGACCCTGCGCAGAGCCTGAAAAGCCAACGTTCTTCCCGCCACCGAAGGCCCTGAACGTGGTATAATTCTCGAGTAAATCCGACCAGATAATGCCTGTAGATGCAAGAACTTAGCCACATTTTGTGCGGGCAAACGCGGGCGGAGCTTCGCTCCGCTTGGACGGGCGGGGACGCCCGTCTCTCCACCGGCTTTTACTGAGAACTGATAACTGACAACCGAGAACTGAACTTCATGGCTGACGATCAGAATCCTGAGCTTCCACTAACTCCTCCTCCGGGAGGCGACGGACATTCTCCGGACGGACAATCTCCGGCGGGTCCGGGCGCCCTCAACATGCAGCCCGTCAACATTGAAGACGAGATGAAGCGGTCGTATCTCGACTATTCGTTGTCGGTGATTATCGGCCGCGCGCTGCCCGATGTGCGCGACGGACTGAAGCCCGTGCATCGCCGCATTCTTTACACGATGCAGCAGATGGGCCTGGCTCCGGGCCGCGCCACGCGCAAGTGTGCCCGCATCGTCGGAGAAGTCATGGGCAAGTACCATCCCCACGGAAACCTGGCTGTTTACGACGCATTGGTCCGACTGGCGCAGCCCTTCGCCATGCGCGCTCCGCTGGTCGATGGCCAAGGCAACTTCGGCTCGGTCGATGGCGACCCTCCGGCGGCCGATCGTTACACCGAAGCCCGGTTGACGCGAGTCTCGACCGCGCTGCTCGAAGATCTCGACAAGGAAGCGGTCGACTTTTATCCGAACTACGATGGCACGGAGACGCAGCCGGCGGTCCTGCCCGCGCGTTTTCCCAACTTGCTCGTCAACGGCTCCGATGGCATCGCCGTGGGCATGGCCACCAAAATTCCGCCGCATAACTTGACAGAGATTGTCGATGCCACCATCTGGCTGGTGAATAATCCCAACGCGCAGTTGCCGGAAATCCTGAAATTCGTGCAGGGACCGGATTTTCCGACGGCGGCCATCATTCACGGGCGCGCCGGAATTTTCGAGGCATACCGCACGGGCCGCGGCCGTTTCATGATGCGCGCCCGCGCCGCCATCGAGAACATCACCAAGGAAAAGCAGGCGATCATCGTCACCGAAATTCCGTACCAGGTGAACAAGGCGCGGCTGATCGAGCGCATCGCCGATCTCGTCAACGAAAAGACCATCGACGACATCGCCGACGTGCGCGACGAAAGCGATCGCGACGGGATGCGGATCGTGATCGAACTGAAGCGGGGCGCCGAACCGCAAATCGTGCTCAACCAGCTCTTCAAGCACACATCGATGCAGGAAGGCTTCAGCATGATTCTGCTGGCCGTGGTCAACGGGCAGCCCAAGGAAATGGGGCTGATCCAGGCGATCAGGCACTTCATCGACCATCGCGTGGATGTGGTGCGGCGGCGGACGGCGTACCTGCTGACGAAGGCGCGCGACCGCGAGCACATTTTGGAAGGCTACCTGACCGCGCTCGATGACCTCGACAATGTGATCGCGATCATCCGCGGCAGCGCGAACCGCGCCGACGCGCGAGAAAATTTGGTTGCGTACTTCGGCGGCAAGAAGATCGACATTAACACCACCGGGCGCGCTCCGAAGCTCGATCCCGAGAAGCCGTTCACCGCGAAGCAGGCCGACGCCATCCTCGAACTGCAACTGCACCGGTTGACCAAGCTGTCGATCGACGAAATTTCGAATGAGTTGAAGCAGGTGCGCGAGGCCATCGCCGAGTTCGAATCGATTCTGGCTAGCGAGACGAAGCTGCGCAAAGTAATCATCAAAGAACTGGAAGAGGTGAAGAAGCAGTACGGCGACGCACGGCGCACCATGATCGAAGACGAAGCCGCCGAAATCATGCTGGAAGACCTGATCGCCGACGAGCAGGTTGCGGTCACGGTCAGCCACTCCGGCTACATGAAGCGCACGCCGATTTCGACGTACCGGATGCAGCGGCGCGGTGGCACTGGGCGCACCGGCATGAAGACGCGCGACGAAGATTTCGTCGAGCATCTGTTTATCGCCTCGACGCACGCCTACATTTTGATTTTCACCAACACCGGACGCGTGTATTGGCTGAAGGTGTATGAGATTCCCGACATCGCCGCCGCCGGCAAAGGCAAGCATGTGGGCAACCTCGTCGGCCTGCAGCCGGGCGAAACCGTGCGTACCATGCTCGCCGTGCGCGATCTGGAAGAAGAAGGCCGATACGTCTTCTTTGTCACGCACAACGGCACGGTGAAGAAGACCGAGGTGAAAGACTTCTCGCACGTGATGTCGCGCGGCATCATCGCCATCAATATCGAAGAGGGCGATGAGCTGGTCGCGGCCTCGCTGACCGACGGCAACCAGATCGTCTTCCTTGCTTCGCACGACGGGCAGGCGATCCGCTTCGACGAGAACGACGTGCGCTCCATGGGACGCAACGCCACCGGCGTGCGCGGCATGAACCTGGCCGAAAAGGATTACATCGTCGGCATGGCAACGACGATCAAGCCGGAGGCGAAGGCCATCGTGAAAGAGGGCGATATCGCTCCCGAAATTGCCGACTTGATTCCGGAGAAGGGCTCGCTCATTCTCTCCGTGACCGAAAACGGCTACGGGAAGCGCACTCCCGCCGATGAGTATCGGCTGACGAATCGCGGCGGCAAAGGCGTGATCAACGTAAAGACCACGGCGCGCAACGGCAAAGTCGTCGGCATCTCGCAGGTATCGGAAAAATCCGAGGTGATGCTGATCAGCCAGTACGGCAAGATCATTCGCATCGAGTCGAAGTTCATCCGCGAATCGGGCCGCTCGGCGCAGGGTGTGCGGTTGCTGAACGTTGAGCCGGGAGACCGGGTCGCGGCGGCGGTGGTGATTCCTCCGGAAGAGCCGAATGGGAATGGGTTGCTGCTGCAGTAGTGGCTATTCAGCAGCAGTGGAGATCTACCAGATCGCTTTTCCATGCCGGGAAAATGAGCATCCTGTGGTAATCGTAGTCTCATCGAAGTAATTGACACTAGGTTTTTGGCATCCAATAATCGAGCAGTGGCTTCCTTGAGGGCGCTTGTGGCCGAGAAGACAGGTAATCCAACGAGACCGCGGCTTCCCGATTTCAGAACCCCTCCCGTCGCGGAGGTCGCGCTGTCATTGCAGTTTGATCCGCTGCATCTCTTGCGAACTCCCCATCTCGGATTACTTTGGGAGCAATACAGGGAATCGTTCCCAAAGTTTGAGGAGCAGGCACCACTCCCCCCTGCGGTGGAATGGTTTGGCTTGCCGACCTCTGGCGTCTTCGCGCCTCAAGTTGAGTTGTTAACCGCTCCTCTTATGCCGCGCTGCTTGTTTATCAGCGAGCGTGGTAGCGAATTGGTGCAGGTACAGCAAGATCGGTTCGTATTCAATTGGCGAAAGCTGAAAGAAGACGACTCGTATCCTCGCTACGAGTACGTCCGGGCGGGGTTTGAAAAACAACTTCAGGTGTTCCAGGAGTTTATGGCGAAGGAGAACATTGGCGACCTTGCACCGAACCAGTGCGAGGTGACCTATGTAAACCAACTTCTTTCTGGACACGGCTGGGAACACCCAGGACAGTTGGACAAGCTTGTCACGGTTTGGAGAAACGAGTACAGCGATCAATTTCTCATGGAGCCAGAGGATGTGCGTTTGGCTATGCGGTACGTGATCCGAGACGGCGACAAACCTATCGGCAGGCTTCATGTGAATATTGAACCGCGATTTTCGACAATCCATCGGTTGCCTGTAATCGTAATTACACTTACGGCGCGAGGTGCACCGCCTACAAAAGACCTTGCGGGAGTTTTCGATTTCTTCGACATTGGCCGAAAATGGATCGTGTCGGCATTCGCGTCAATCACGACCAACGAAATGCACCGCAATTGGGGGAGACTCGATGAGTGCTAGTGCAGCGACGAACGTCGGCTTCATTGACAGAGAACGGGTAGAACCTGTGCGGCAGTGGCAAGTAAGCACGCGAGAAGGCGTAGTCAAACACACCCCGCAGTGGCTTAACAACCTTCTGGATGAGTTGACTGCCCTGAGCCGACTACCCGCGAACTGGGATTCGTACGGGGCGCGACCGATAGATCCACAGGCCGCTTTGATGGCCGCACGGTTCCTTGACTCTGTACTCCGAGAAGACTCTTTCCTTCCGAAGCTTGTACCTACGGTTCGGGGCAACATCCAGTTGGAGTGGTACAACGACAGGGCTGAGTTGGAAGTCGAAGTGGGCGCACAAGGACCCCTGACGGCCTGTTTCGTTGACCATCAATCGAAGGAAGAGTGGGAAAGGGAGATTACTGCGGACCTGGCTACCATTGTTGGCAAGATCAATGCATGCTTTTGAGGCAAGGTTGAATGAGTGGGACCGCCGCACATCCGCCGGGCCCGGACGACATCCCGGACGATGCAGAATTGTGGCGGAGAATACCTCCGCGCCACTATCCCCAAGGCGATGGGCGGACTTGGCCATCCTCCGCTGCATTTGAGGATCCCCCGAACGGCACATGGATGTCTGTTTTCATTGCATCAGAATGCCGTGACTACAATCTTCTCCTCGCAGACTACCCAGACTTCGGGCTTGTCTCCCTGACCGCTCGGCAAGTCCGTGAATGTGGTCTCGAAGTGGTGCGTAAACCTATGGAAGGGCAGCCACCGGGACATTCAGAAGTAGTCGGTAAAAAAACTGACTCGATCAGAAAGAAATTGGCAAAGGCGTGCCGATGGGTAGTTCGCTAGCAACGAGGGTGCCGCGAAGCATTTACCGCGGCATCCTCGGTTCGATAGCGCCGAACCGCCCGCATTACCGCAGTCACTTCTAAATAACCCTGCTTTCGATTACCGTTGATTGTAGTGACACTCCTCCCAGTGTGTGCTTGCGCGGTTGGCTGACCGTTTTTGAGCGAGCGTTTGTGCACGATACTGCAAAACCTGAACCCGTGTATCACGAACTTCTTAGCCGGCCGATTCGCGAGCTGGGGCTTACGCTTGCCGGGTCCCCGGTGGAGCGGTTTGTCGAACAGCTTTATCGCGAGTTGGAGGCTAAGGGGCTGACGAAGTTTCGTCCGGCTTGTTACTTGTCCGATGAGTGGGGATGCCCGTCGGGCGAGCCGATTATCGGGATTCCGTTTTATTTGGCTCATGCGGCTTTGGCGCAACTGGAAAAAGAAACGCACGACCTCGAAGACGCGCGAGAAATCATGATGTACCTGCGGCATGAAGCGGGACACGCTTTCACTTATGCTTACAAGCTGCACAATTCTTCAGAGTGGGCTGGGGAATGGAAAAAGACGTTTGGGCCGTTCCGGCGGCCGTATCACGACAATTACCGGCCCGCGCCGTTTTCTCGCGACTATGTGCGGCATTTGCCGGGATGGTACGCGCAGAAACATCCGGATGAAGATTTTGCCGAGACGTTTGCGGTGTGGCTGACTCCACGTTCGAACTGGCGCAAGCGGTATCGCGGCTGGGGCGCGATGGAGAAGCTGCTGTACCTGAACCGGCTGGCGCGCAAGTTGGGGAAGAGCGAGCCTCCGCGGCGGCGCGGGCAGGCCGACATCACGGTCGACGACATGGAGACAACGGTCGCGGAGTTCTACCACTTGCAGCAGGCTGGGCGGGACGAAGTTGCGGTGACCGAACTCACGCCGGATACGGATTTGCGCGACATCTTTCCCGTATCCAAGCGGCGGAAAGCGGCGCTGCCGGCGCACGAGTTTCTGCATCAGCATCGCAAAGCCGTGATCGACAAAGTTGCGCAATGGACCGGCGCGCAGCGTCCGCTGATCAAGACTTTGATGGACACGATTGAAAAACGCGCCGGTGAACTCGATTTGCGCACCGACAAAACCCGCAGCGCGGAACATCTGGCCGAAGTCACGGCCTATGTCACCGCGCTGGTGATGACATATGTGACGAAAGGAAAATTCATTCAGCCGTGAAAGAGGCTGCTGGCTGGTGCAGAAAAACGTAGTCTGCCGAGGAAGCGCGATCACCGGGGCTGAAGCCCTCGCTATCTCGCTGGGCTTACGCGGCCCTGAAGGGCCGCTCTTCCACGGTGATCTCTACGTTTGTGCGTTTTTCCGCAATCAGGTAGCGGCTGGCTGCTGGCCACTGGTTTCCAAGGTGACACGATGATCGGAGCGAAACTGAAAATCGCGCTGCTGTACGACGTATGGAATGAGGATCCCGTCGCAGCGGCGGCGAAAGAAGATGCGGCGGCGCCTGCGCCCAAGCCGCGCAAGAAAGTGAAGAAGGTCAAGAAAGAGAAGACCGACCGCGAGGAAATCTTCGAAGCGCTGCAAAAGCTGGGGCACGAGCCTGCGTACTTCGAGTTGGATGGACGTCCGCAGTCGCTGCATTCGCTCTCGCGTTGCGATGCCGACCTCATTTTCAATCTGACCGAGTCTTTCGATGGCGACGACACCAAGGAAATGAACGTGGTCGCGTATATCGACCTGCTGGGATTGCGTTACACCGGCGCTGGTCCGCACGCCATTTTCATGTCCCAGGACAAAGCGATTGCCAAGAAGATCTTCGCGTTTCACGGCATCACGACCCCGTTCTTCGCGACAGCCTATCGCGGACGCATTGAACATGCCCACGACATTTCTTTTCCGCTCATCGTCAAACCGTCGTGGGAGGATGGATCGATCGGCATCGATGCCGGCGCGGTCGTGAAAAACGTCAAGGAGATGATGGAACGCGTCGAGTACATCCAGGATGAATTCGACTCGCCGGCTCTGATTGAGGAATACATCGAGGGGCGCGAGATTTACGCGGGAGTTCTGGGCAGTTACGAACGGGCGCGCGTTTTGCCGATGGTGGAGCTCGATCTGTCGCGCCTCCCCGAAGGCACGCCGAAAATTGCCACCTACGACGTGAAGTTCGAGAAGAATACCGAAGCCTACAAGCTGACCAAATCGCAGATCGCGGAGAATCTGGACGAAGATACGATGAAGCGGCTATCCGATACGGCGCTGGCCGCGTACCGGGCGCTCAAGTTGCGCGACTATGGACGCATCGACATGCGACTGGCTGCCAACGGCGATGTCTATGTCATCGAGGCGAACCCGAATCCGTGGCTGGCGAGCCGGCAGGAATTTGCCATGGCTGCGAAGGCGTCCGGACTTTCTTATACGGAGATGATCGGCGAGATTATCGATCTAGCGATGAGCCGGTATTTGAATGGCAGCGTTACTAATGCGGTGGCGATGCGGTAGCGTCGTGTCTCGCAAGTTCGCGAATCCCAACTACCATCTTGGGCGAAGAGAAAGGCGCGACAGTCCGCCGCGCCTTCCCGCTCCTTCATTCCAGATCGCTCTAGAACAGATTCCACAGGAACTGGTTGTACACCTCGTGGTGGAACTGCACTTCGGCTGCCTTGACAATCGTGCCCAGCAGGCGCGGGCAGCGGTCGGCCGATGCCTGCTTCAGGTCGGCGTAGCGGCCTTTCACGTCTTCCCCGAGGAGTTTGGTTGTCCATTCGGCTTTGCGGAAGTTGTCGATCGCGGTGTAGATGTTGTCGGGCAGGTAGCGTTCGGCCTCGCGGAGGTTCTTGATCTTGGCCGTCTCGCCTTCCAATCCGGTCTTGAAAATGGAGTACATCACCAGGTAGGGATTGGCGTCGGGAGCGACGGCGCGCACCTCGAGGCGCATGCTGCGCTCGTTGCCGATCGGGATGCGGACCATGGCGCCCCGGTCCACGGCCGATGCTCTGAGCTGGTTGGGCGCCTCGAAGTGCGGATCGAGGCGGCGGTAGGCGTTGACGCTGGAATTGAACACCAAGCAGAGGTCGTTCCCGTGAGTGAGAACGCGGTCCAGAAATTCATATCCGAGCTTGCTGAGCTTCTCCTCGCCCTTGGGATCCCAGAACAGGTTTTTGCCGTTCTGGCTGACGGAGACATTGGTGTGCATACCGCTGCCGTTGACGCCCACCACCGGTTTCGGCAGGAAGCAGGCGGTCAAGCCCATATTCCGGGCCACCTGGCGGCAGATCAATTTATAAAGCTGGATATGGTCGGCGGCGGCCACCACTTCGGCGTAGCCGTAGTTGATCTCGAACTGCGAGGGCGCGACCTCGGGATGGTCCTTCTCGTTCTGGAAGCCCATGGCACGCTGCACTTCGGCGGTCGTATCGATAAACGTGCGCAGCGGATCGCCCGGCAACGAGTGGTAATAGCCGCCCGTATTGACATACTCGAACTCGTCCGTCTCGTGGTAGCGGCGCTCGGCGTCGGGGCCCTGGAACAGGAAGCCCTCGATTTCATTGGCGGCGTTGAGTGTGTAGCCGTGCTTCTTGTGCAATCCGTTGGCAAACAGCTTCAGCATGCTGCGGATGTCCGCGGTGTAGGGCTTGCCGTCTTTATCGATAACCTCGCCAAAGACGAGCACCTTACCGGGTCCGAAGACATCGGCGGGCCCCCAATAAAATGCGGCCCAGTCAAGGCCTAAACGCAGATCGCTTTCGCGCTGCGCCGTAAAGCCGCGAATCGACGAACCGTCAAAGGTCAGGTTGTCGTAGCTCTTCAGCAGGAACTTCTTGTCGTAGTCGAGCATGTGCAGACGGCCTTCCAGGTCGCTGAACAGCACGGTCACGGCCTTGATGCGCGACTCGTCCGCCAGGTACTTCAGCCGCTCTTCCTGAATTTTTTGAGGAGCCACACGGTCCAGGCGCTGCTTCTTCGCCTTCAGATTCATTTCTTCCAGTTCGTCGTAGGGGATCGCTAGAAAATTTCGCAGTTCAGTTGACATGGCTCTCCTTGTTCGGGCGCTGCCCAGGAATCAGATTGAATTTACCGGGGATGACTAGATAGGTTATCGCGTCAGGCACAGCCAGACAAATAGAAATCGGTTATAGCAACGATTAGCGGCGTTTATCTACTTATGCAATTTGCATCAGGAACGGTGCAGTTTGAGCTGATTCCCAGTGTCTACCGCCGAGACGCCGAGGCCGCCGAGAAAAAACAAAACAAGTCTTTCTCTGCGTTCTCGGCGTCTCGGCGGTGAAGCTCGTTTTTCCATGAAATAATCAAATACGAGGAACTCTACTTGAGCTGCGCGATTTGTGAAGAACGAAAAGAAAAGCGGTTTTGCCCGGCCGTGCATGGGAAAATCTGTCCGCAGTGCTGCGGCGAGCAGCGCGAGGTAACGCTCGACTGCCCCAGCGAATGTCCTTATCTCCAGCAGACGCGTGAGCACGCGACGACGCATTCTCACAACGAGCGGACGGGCGAACGGGATCGCGAGGCTCTGTTTCCCGAGATTGAGATTCCAGAGGTTGAGATCCCCGAGCAGTTTCTCTATGAACGCGAGGAACTGATCTTGGGACTCAGCTTCGCACTGGCAAAGAGCGCTCGCGCCCAACGCTCGCTCGCCGATCGTTCGCTCACTGACCGCGATCTGATCGCGGCGGTCAGTTCGCTCGCGAAGAGCTACCAAACGCTGGTGAACTCGAACCTCATCTACGTGCCGCCGACCGCCAATGTGGCGCACCAGGCCATCGCTCGGGACATCGCTCGCGAAGTCGAGACCATGGTCAGGGAATTTCGCGAGGAGGAGCAGCGACACATCGGCCATACGCGGTTGCGGGATTCCGACGTGTTGAAGGCGCTGGTATTTCTGTTGCGCATGGGCTTGGGACGCACGTCTGGCAGGCCGAAGTCGCGGGCGTTCGTCGATTTCCTGTTTGCGCAGTTCCCCGAAAAGCATTCGGCCATCGCTGGGCCAGAAGAGGCAGGCAGCCGGATCGTCATCCCGTAGGATTTGGATTCTGTAAGATCCCTTGGAACCGGACGGCCCGGGGGGGACCGTCCCTACGTGAGCAGTGGAAGCAGCCGACGGAGCCAAGCTCCACAGCCGGGGAATAGAGGTTTCAGAGCCGCCGGACCGTCTGCCCGCCCGGCAATGCCGCCAGAAGTTCTCGCGCAGTTTTCCCGAGTTCGGGATGGCGCGCCTCGGGAGCGATCTCGACCAGCGGTTCCAGAACAAACCGCCGCTGATGCATTGCCGGATGGGGAATCTTCAAGCCCGGCTCATCCACCACGCAATCCCCAAACAGCACCACGTCGATATCAATCTTGCGCGCGCCCTTCTCGCGTAAGCGGAGACGTCCCATCGCCGCTTCGACCCGCAACGCCAGCTTAAGCACTTCTCTCGGCGTCTTATCGGTTTCAATCGCGGCCACGCAGTTCAGAAACCACGGCTGGTCCGGAACGTCTACCGGCTGGGTTTCATACAATGCGGAGACGGCCAGCAACCGGCCCGCTACTTCCAATTGCGCGAGCGCCGCACGCAGGTTGGCCGCACGGTCTCCCAAGTTCGATCCCAGCGACAGATAAACGGTCTGGCCCACCAAGCTAGTGTCGCGGGGAAAGGCGCGAGAATCCAGAAAAAACTGACGGCGGCGGCGTCAATTCTAATTCTCTGGCTTTCGAAAGGTGACTCGCCTGGATTACAACCAACAATTACAACCGACGACGGCAGCCAACGCTGCGATTTTCCACTGTGACGGAGGGACCCTCCAGCCCGGTACCTATGTTACTTTCCCAACTTTCCGGGTATTGCTAATATCGAAAATGCCATGAATCTGGACTCTCTTGTCATCAGTGGGGATGCCGCTTTGCTCGGCGTGTTGCGTCCGGCGCTGGAGAAGGTCTCGGTCGATCTACAGGTTTGCGCGGAGTCCCGATCTGGTAACGATCTGCTGGCAAAGCGCAAGTTCGATGGGGTCATCATCGACTGCGACGACCTGTAGAACGGCTTCGATCTCCTGAAGGCCGTCCGCCGGACCCAAAGCAATGCCAGCTCCGTATCCTTTGCTGTGGTAAATGGGAAGACGACCACCCAGGAAGCCTTCCAGTCTGGAGCCAACTTCGTTCTGCAGAAGCCGCTCACCCCGCTGCACGCCTTACGCTGTTTTAATGCGGCTCTTAATTTCATGGTGCGGGAACGGCGCCGGTACTTCCGCCATCCGGTGGAGATGCCGTTGCGAATCAATCTTCCGCACAGCCAGGAACTGGCCGCCACGACGACCAATGTGAGCGAGGGCGGTATGGCCATCCGCATCCTCGGCAAGTTGCCCAAAGATACTCAGGCGCAGTTTCGCTTCACGCTTCCCCGTGCTAACATTTCGCTCGAACTGAAAGGCCAAGTCGCATGGGCCGACGGAACCGGTCACGCCGGTATCCGCTTCGTCGAGGTTCCGCAGAGCGCACAGTATCAGCTTGAAAAATGGCTGACCGACCGCTTGCAAAACGAACTACCCGCGCGACTACAAGGCTACGCGACGCTTCCGTAACCAATCGCTCTCACACGCCCGGCATCCAGCTTGCAACTTGCGCCCTGCCACTGCTGTGGCACTGTAGAGACGCGGCTTGCCGCGTCTAATGATGATTACATTGGAAGAAAGAATCGCCCGGACTCAGCGGTTGCTGCGCCGCCTGGAAGAGGACCAGCCCTACTTGCATGTGCGTTTGTCCGCGCTCGGCGCCGAGCACCGCGAGAGCGCGAATGCTTTTGTCGACCGCGTGCGCGCCGAAGCAGAAGCTGAACTGCAGCGCCTGCTGGCAGAACGCGCATTGCCCTGCGAGTGGACCGTCCCCCGGCCCGCCGACTGAATCCAGAAACTTCGCGTTATGAGCGGCGGGCAAGCCCAGCTTCTGTTCGCTCGTAGCGCGACGCTCGCAGCCGCCGGAACTTTTAGCCACGGGGAACACAGGGGGAGCTCCTGGTTCGGAATCAATCCGATGGAACAGTTGAAGACAGGCGACACCAAACATTCTGGTCGCGCACTTACGGGACACGACGCTAGACGCTAAGACTAACCGCGGACTCGAGCACCGGCGTCGCAGTCTCATCTTCCAGCGTTGTTTCTTCCCAATACGATCGGTCTCGCAAAATGCGCGACACCAGCGCGGTGTGCATGGCGTGGCCCGCGCGGTCGGCCACCACCGAACCCAGTATCTGTTTCCCGATCAGCGCCAAGTCGCCGATCAAGTCCAGAACTTTGTGGCGCACAAACTCGTCGTGAAAACGCAACGGCGGGTTCAGCACTTCGTCGCGGTTCAGCACGATGGCATTCTCGGTCGACGCGCCCCGGATCAGTCCCTGCTGCCGCATGGCATCGGCTTCATGCAGAAATCCGAAAGTGCGCGCCGGCGCAACCTCTTTCAGATAACTGCCATTCGTCAGCCGCACGCAGAAGCTCTGCTTGCCAATGAGTGGGTGAGGAAAGTTGATCGAATAGGAAACCGAATAGGCATCGGATGGATACACGGCAATGGATTTATCGCCCTCGCGCAACTCTATCTCGCGTACGATCCGGAGATACGTGCGCGCTTTGCGCTGTCGCCGAATCCCGGCCCTTTGAATCATTTCGACAAACGGACGAGCGCTGCCATCCAAAATGGGCAACTCGAGATTGTCCAGCTCGACGATGGCATTGTCGATGCCAACGCCGGTGAACGCCGAGAGCAGGTGCTCGGTGGTGGAGATGAGCACGCCCTTTTTCATCAAGCTGGTGGCATAACTGACGCGGGCCACGTTGCGTCCGCTGGCTTCGATCGCGAAGCCGTCGAGGTCAGTGCGATGAAACACGATTCCCGTTCCGGCAGGGGCGGGAAGAATGCGCAAGCTGACTGGGGCGCCGCTGTGCAGACCCACTCCTGCGCAGGTCACTGCGGCACGAATTGTCTGCTCGTGTGTCAACGGGGGACGATGTAAGTCTTTTGCTGTGTATCAGCTTACCGTGAAGGGCGAACTTTCGCATGTGGCAAAACAGCCACACTCCGTGGTTTGTGCCTCCTTGGCCGAGGCTAACTTATTCAGGCGGTTATAGATGTTTGAGGTTACTGGGGGGAAGTTGGGCCGGTTTTCTGGTAATAAGCAAGTTTTCGGCCCATTCTTGCGGGCGGTCTTACCGCTTCTTCGGCGGTTCTTTGGGGTCGTAGGTCACCGCCGCTTCGAAAAGCGAATCGGGCAGCTTCAGGTTGTAGCTTGCGGTGGTGATGAAGCGCTGCTGCGAAGTCTCTCCGTTGTAATAACGGGTAATGGAGTGGGGCGTCCAGATTCCCTGCACCAGCTTGTAACTGTCGTAGACCTCGTCTTCCACATTCTTCTGCTTGTCTTTCGGATCGCGCCACGAATAACTGATCTTGATCGGATAGTGCGTAATCTGGTCCAGGTAAACGCTAACCGAGTCGTTCTGGCTGTTGAGCAGCGTGACCCCTTCGGTCACCTTGCTATCGACCACCGAAGGGCCATCGTAGAACAGGGCCACATTCGGATCGCGTATCCACTTGCGGAACACCCATTCGAGCGAATGCTGCCGGCGGCGAAGATAGTTCTCCAAATCGTCCGGGTCCTGCGCCGCCGTTCCCTTGTAGGTCGTCTCGTATCCCTTGTTGCCGTTGTGAATCAGGACAATGTCGAACTCCTTGGACTTGATGCCGCCGATGTCAATTTGCCCGGGTATGATATGAATGTCTTTCAAGCGGAGGACTTCAAAACGGTCTTTGTCCGGATACTCGATGTAGTAATTGTAGGGAATCCCGAGGCTGTTGGTGCGCCCGTGATAGAGCGGATAGTAGCGTCCAGACTCTTCCTTGCTTACGTAAGTGAGGTAGGCGTCGCCACCCTCCGCCTGAATCGTTTGATCGAGCAGCGCCCGCGCCTTGCGGGCGTTGTCGGAGTCGTTCAGATTGATGGCGGGCGTGGCGGCAGGCGCAGAAGTTGGAACGCTTTGGGCAACGCCGAGCGCACACAGCAGCAAAATGGCAATAAAGTGGTACATAGCTGTTTGATTAGAAGCGGTCAACCTGATTTTAGCTGTACTACTTTAGCCGCACTACCGAACACGTAGGGAAAGCCGCTCCTTCGACAAGCTCGGGCAGGCTCTCGGCTGTCCGACCGAGCACGACGCCGTCTGCCTCCCTACCCCACCAGTACCGCACCGCCGTTTACGTTGAAAACCTCGCCGGTGATAAATCCAGCGTAAGGCGTGCACAGGAACAGAATCGGCCCGGCAATTTCTTCCGGCGTTCCCACGCGGCCCAGCGGTATAGTGCGAAAAACTTTTTCGCGCGTTGGTGGATCGTTCAGCGCGGGCGCGGCCATATCCGTCGCCACCCACCCCGGCGCGACGCAATTGACATGGATGTCGTCGCGCGCCAGTTCCGTCGAGAGCCCCTTCACCATGCTGATCAGCGCGCCTTTCGAGGCCGCATAGTCGCAGTGGAAAGCTTCGCCGCGCTGCCCAGCCGTCGAACTGACCAGCACGATGTGGCCGCCGCCCTGTTTCTTCATCTGCCCGACCGAATGCTTGACGAGCGAGAAGACACTGTCGAGATTCACGGCAATCGTGCGGTGCCATTGTTCGTCGGACATGCGATCAATAGGCGCATCCTCGGGCGGCCAGATGCCGTGATTCGCGACCAGAATGTCGAGACGTCCGAAAGCCGAGATTGCGGACGAGACCAGTTGCCGCGCCGCCTCCGTGGTCGAAAGATCGCTCTCGACCGCGCGGCAGTTTTCCGCACCGCATTCGCGCACCAGGTCCTCGGCCTGTGCCTTGGCCGCTTGATAATTGAAGACAACTTTCGCGCCCGCGGCCACAAACATCCGCACCGCCGCCGCGCCAATTCCACGCGATCCGCCGGTGATGAGAGCAACTTTGGAATTGAGAGATAGGTTCACAATGCCTACAAGTATCGCACGCCAAATGCGGTAAATCGTCGGTATCCCGGCCACGCTGAGGTGCCAGGAAGGTCAGGCGCGGATGAAAGCGAGCAGGAAATTGCTATAGGGAATCCAGAATTGCCGTGAACCCAGATAGCTGCCGAGCTGTGCTCGGCTGGGACGGGCGAGGGCGCCCGTCCCCACACGAGCAGGTGTCAGTGCGGCGTGACGCGGGGTTGAGGTTGCGAAAGCCGGGTGATGACGCGGCGATCGCCGTGAATCGCGGGCATTTGTGCGCCGGAATTGATGGTGATGGGGGCGGACACAACGGTCGCGAACCCGGTAGGCAGCGACGACCGGTTCGGGCCGGTCTCCATGTTCGCGGTACCGTCGGCTTCGGCCGTAATGGCGAAGACGTAAGTGTTTCCACCTGCGAGCGGCGGGAGGGTGATGGAAGTCTGGGCAGTCGAGTATATCCCGCCGGTTTCCGCGTACGTTGGAACACCCTCGACCGTGGTCAGAATATATACGCGCACCGTGTAACCATACGGAGCGGTGCCGGTGGATGCCGCGGACCAGCTCAAGGGAACGAGAGTGGTATTGAGCGTTGCTGCGGTGAAGATGCTAGCGCCGTTAATGGTTGGACTCTGAACGGGCAAAACCACGGGCGCCAGGGCCGGCATCGGTGGAGTACTCGGGGGAGCGATCGATGCTCCGTTGACCAGGACGAAGTTCGCCGTCGTAGTGGAGCTCGTAGGAATCGCTACCGAGTATTCCTGACACAGGGAAACCGCGCGCGTCCAAGTGGACGGGAAGGGATCGCCGTATGCCAGCGCGCCGAAGTCCTGGTCGGTGGTGATCGCGGCCTGGGACGGAGAAGTGTTGAGCGTCAGAAAGCCCGGCCCGTTGCAAGCGGCGAAGATAGGCCCTCCAATGACGATCCCAATCCCAGATGGGTATGCATATGCGGTGCCCGCTAGTGCCAGGGACGAGCCAGACCCTTGCGGGCTGATTCCCGCCAAGGGCGAGATCGGTTCTGCTTTTCCCGAGGCCAAGCTGCCGCCGGTCATGTAGGGCTCGGTCGAAATCGCCAGTGCCGAGGAATACGCGGTTGGAGTCGCTGGCGCAGCATTGGTGGTGAATAGGCTTGCCCACTGCGATCCGGGCACGCTCAGATTGACCGACTCCTGCGGGCTGGCCTGCTGAAGAGTTTCCGTGATTGTGTTGGTCTGGCCATCGACCACCGAGGGGTTTCCTTCCCACGAGTAATCGAGTGCCTGGTTGTTGATCTGGGTATTAGCCGAGTCCAGAGATACGGGCCTGTACTGCAACAGGAAGGCGCTGTCGATCTGCGACCAGCCGATGTCCACTGTTCCGAACCCAAATAAACCCGATGTGATGGTGCCCGAATTGGCAGGGTCGGTCATTGTGAACCCAGGGACACCCTGTACCGGAGCAACGAACTCAACCCAAGTCGGCTGCGCGATGGAGGAGTCCAAGCCCGACAAGCTGAACTCAAACGAGGTGATCTGTGAGCCGCTGACTATGGGCTCCTGAGGGCCTGCGATGTCCGAGCCAGCGTCGAATGTGCTGGTGCTCGTCCAGTAAGCGGTGGCCCCGATCTGGAGCCAGTAGTAGCCTCCGGGCACGTTGGGAATGTTGAAGACTCCAGCAGAAGTCCACGAACCCTTCTGCACGGTGACCGAGCCGTCGGGGTTGGTCACGAGCGCGGACAGATTAGCAGCCGCCGATGGCAGTGCCGGGACCTGCACTTTGCCGGTTGCCGTCCAGTAGTTGTTTTGCCAGTTGACGGTGATTGTGCCGCCAGGCGTGACCGTCCAGGATTGCTGGGCGGTGCCTCCCGACGTGGTGGTCGCGGTCACCGTGAAGCTGTTTGACACGCGCGACTGAGCGGCCGTCGGAGTCCAGGTAATGGTGTTTCCGCTGAGGGCCGCGCCCGGGGGGGGACGAGGTCAGAGAAAAAGTGACGGTTCCGCCGGCAGGATCAACGGCGGCGAGTTCATACGTGTAGGCGACGTCCTGGGTCGCTGCGGTCACCGGCACACTCGTGAACGTTGGCGCAGACGGCTGAACATGAGTGCTGCTGCCGCTGCCGCACGCGGTAAGGAAACCGAGAGAAATCAGCACAAGAGAAATCAGGGTCAAAGCGAGAAGCGTGCGAGCCTGCATGAAGAAAGCCCTCCGGGACCGGCGAAGCGCGGGAAAAGACTGCACCCAGTATCTTCCGATTCTTGCCTCAAAAACGGAGTGTCATTATAACCCCACCACGCCAGTTCGCGACGCTGTGAAATAATTCTGAAATAATTCTCAAGTCGCTGCGCGAGGCTTTATGATCAAGCGCAGGCCAAACATTCAGCCTTTGCCACCCTCCTCCAACTCGAGCGCAATCGCGGAAATGTCGAACCAGATTTCGAGCCAGACTTCGAGCCAGATTTCGAGCCAACGACGTTTCCCATCTTTCCTGATTGTCATGGTCCTGGTGGCGCTGGCGATCCGTCTGGCCGTCATGGTTTTCTTGCTGCCCGAGCAACTCGAGCCGCAGCGCGACCACTGGCATTTCGGATACGAAGCCGGCAGAATCGCCCGTTCCATCGTGCAGGGCCGCGGCTTCAGCAGCCCCTTGTTCGAGGACACCGGCCCCACCGCCTGGATGACCCCGGTTTATCCCTATCTGGTGGCCGTTGTCTTCAAACTGTTCGGCACTTACACGAAGATGTCCGCGATCGTGCTGCTTTCGCTGAATGCCTTGATCTCAGCGCTCGTCTGCGTTTTCGTCTTCCTGATCGCTCGCGTCAGTTTTGGAGATCGCGTCGCCAAATGGTCCGGCTGGGCGTGGGCATTCTGTCCCTACGCCATTTATTTTCCCGTCGAGCGCATCTGGGAAACCTCGCTGGCCACGCTGCTTCTTTGCCTGCTTTTCCTGATGACGCTGAATCTCGGGAATCCGGCTGGCGGTAATCCGGCTCTTTCTAACGCCGTTCCCAAAGATGACCGGCTGCGAAAATGGATCGTCTTCGGGCTGCTCTGGGGACTCGCCGCACTAACCAGTCCCTCCCTGCTCTCGGTGCTGCCGTTTCTTGCCGGCTGGGTCATCTATCGCCGCCATCGCCGCGGCCAACGCTGGTTTGCCGTCAATGTCGTTGCCACCATCGCATTTATTGCGGTCGTCGCACCCTGGTTCATCCGCAACTACGAAGTGTTCCATCGCGTCGTTCCCTTCCGCGACCACATGGGGCTCTCGCTGCGGCTGGGAACCAAAGGCCCAACTTCGTACTGGGCGCAATCCGAGCTTGGCCCGTGGCACAACGACGCGGAATGGAATGAATACCAGCAGTTGGGCGAAATCGGCTACATGGACAAGAAAAAACAGCAGGCGATCGAGTTTATTCGTGCTCATCCCGGGTGGTACGTCTGGAGGTCGTTCCGCCGTGCTTTCTTTTTATGGACCGGCTACTGGAGCCTCGACCGCGCCTATCTATCTCAGGAGCCGCTCGATCCGCCGAACATTCTTTTCTGCACCGCGCTAACCGTCCTCGCGCTTCTCGGCCTGCGGCGAGCGCTGGGAGCGGAATGCGCGGGCACTCTGCCCTACGCGCTCGTGCTCTTTTCGTTCCCGCTCATCTACTACATCACGACTCCCGAACATTACTATCGGCGGCCTATTGATCCATTTTTTGTGATCTTGGCCGTGGTAGCGGTGATGCCAAACACGGCAAAAAAGAAAGGCGGGCGCGATCGCTCGCGCCCTGGGTGCTCTATCTGATTTTTCTCTGTGTCTCTGCGGTGAGGTCCCTGCGGAGCTTTGCTCCGCTGGGCGGACGAGGGCGTCCGCCCCTACGCGAGCGTTGCTAATCCCTTACCCCGTCCATGAACGCCCGCAGCTTTCGCGAGCGCGATGGATGGCGCAGCTTTCTCAGCGCCTTGGCCTCAATCTGCCGGATGCGTTCGCGAGTGACCGCAAACGATTGTCCGACTTCTTCAAGCGTGTGCTCCGAACCGTCTTCCAAGCCAAAGCGCATCTTGATGACCTTCTCCTCGCGCGGCGTCAGCGTGCGCAACACCTGCGAAGTCTGGTCTTTGAGGTTGACGTTGATCACGGCCTCGGCGGGCGAAACCACCGCCCGGTCCTCGATGAAGTCGCCCAGGTGCGAATCTTCCTCTTCCCCAATCGGAGTTTCGAGTGAGATCGGCTCCTGCGCGATCTTCAGGACCTTGCGGACCTTGGCCACGGGAATGTCCATGCGCTTGGCGATTTCTTCCGACGTAGGCTCGCGTCCCAGTTCCTGCACCAATTGCCGCGACGTGCGGATCAGCTTGTTGATGGTTTCGATCATGTGCACTGGGATGCGGATCGTGCGCGCCTGATCCGCTATAGCGCGGGTAATCGCCTGCCGAATCCACCAGGTGGCATAAGTCGAGAACTTATACCCGCGGCGGTATTCGAACTTGTCGACCGCCTTCATCAGGCCGATGTTGCCTTCCTGAATCAGGTCGAGAAACTGCAAGCCGCGATTGGTGTACTTCTTCGCAATCGAGACCACCAGGCGCAAGTTGGCTTCGATCAGCTCGCGCTTGGCGTGCTCGGCGTCCATGTCGCCCTGGATGATCTCGCGCTGCGTGCGCTTGAGCTCCTGGAACAACAGGCCCGCTTCCGCTTCGAGCTTTTCCAGCTCTCCGCGGACCGCGCGCGATTGTTTGCGATATTCCTTGCGCTGTTCTTCGCTGCGCGTCGCCTCAGCCCGCTTCTCTAAATTCTGGATCTGCCGGTCGAGCGAGCGCATCCCGTCAACCGTGCGGTTCACGCGGTCGATCAGGCGCTTGCGTTCGTTGTTGGTGAAGCCGAGATTGCGGACCGCGATCGACGTGCGCACAATTGCGTGCGCCAGGTGGAAGCGGTACCGGCGATGGTCGCGCGGCCGCTTCTTCACATTCACCGCTGCCAGCTTTTCCTGGAGCGGCGCCACTTTTTTGTAAAGCTTGTCGAGCGTGTTGATCTTGGCGAGAAATTCTTTCAGGCGGTTGTCGACGATCTCTTCCGTGATTTCCTCTTCGTCGAACGTCACCAGCTCTTTGATCGAGCGGACGCCCTTCACGAGGTCATCGCCCAAAGCGAGGAGTTCACGAATCACAATCGGCGAGCGTGAAAGCGCCTTCAGCACACGGTTTTGCCCCCGCTCGATGCGCTTGGCGATTTCAACTTCGCCTTCGCGCGTAAGCAAAGGAACAGTCCCCATCTCGCGCAGATACATGCGGACGGGGTCATTGGTTTTTTCCAGAGCGCCGGGGGTTAGGTCGAGTTCGACGTCCTCGGAGCCCTCTTCCACTTCCTCGAATTTTTTTTCCAGATCGGTCGGAGGCCCCTTCGAGCTTTCGAGTACATCGATTCCTTGTGTCCCGATCGTGGTTAGCAGATCTTCCAGGTCCTCAGGAGAGTGCACATCGTGCGGGATAAGGTCGTTGACCTGATCATAGGTCAGATATCCCTTCTCTTTGCCTGCGTCGATCAGCTTTTTTATGTCGTCGTACTTGTCATCAAGTGCCAATCCAGATTATCCTCAAGACGTTCGCCGGTTCGCGGACGCCAAACTTTTCAGCGGTGGGAGTCGTTACGGAGTTTGTGCACGAGGCGCACAGACTTCAGAAGTATAGCACGCCGACTACTGTTCCAGCCGACGGAAGTGAAAGTGCGCGCCCGTTTGCCGATTGCCCTCAGCCGCCCGTATCTCTTTCCCCGCTAATTCCTTAGATGGCGCTCGGCCCTGTTTCGTTCCAAACTTAGGACGCCCGTCTGGCCGTCTCCGCCAGTCCCGGATCCATCAAAGCCCGCTTGAGACGAACCTTTTCCTGCAAAAGCGCGTGTCTTTCCTCCAGGGAGAGCCCCGGACGCTGCAGTCCGAGCTGCACTTCCTCCAGCCGCCGCCGGAGATAAATCCTCCGCAAAGCCCGCACCGCACCTTCCACGGTCTCGGGCGTCAGTTCTTCCTCCTCGTGCATCAGGATCGAGGCGAGCAACCGCCGGTCTTCTTCCGTCTTCGGCAGCGCCATAACGTCCGCCGTCTCGGTCCCAGCCTCCAACAGAGCCTCGACCAACGACTGCGAGGCCAGCCCCTCATAGAGCTGTTCCGATTGCAGCGCATATTGGGCCTGCCGGGCCGGATCGAATTCCTCGTCCGCCCCTTCGCGAGCCGAACTTCGCGCTCCGCCGGATTGCATCTCGGTAGCCGACGCCAGCGCCCGGATCAAAACGCGTTCCGCACCGGTGACCTGCGCCTCAGCCGTGGCCTTGACTTGGGTCGCGGAGCGCGTGGTGGCGGCATGCTTCAATTCCTGGCGCAGCACGGCGGAATCGATTCCCAGCTTCTGCGAAATCTCCAACGCCAGTTCATCGCGCACGATCCGGCTTGGCACCCGCTGAATGTGCGGAAGCAGATGGTTGACGGCCTTGATCTTGCTCTCCGAGTTCCGCGCCGGAAACATTGCGCGCGCACGATCGATCAGATAATCAAAATACTTCTGCGAGTTCTTGAGCGCCGCACCATAAGCGTCCTTGCCCTTGCGCCGGATGAACAGATCGGGGTCGAATCCAGTCTCCAGCGTGAGCACCCTAATATTGAATTCTTCTTCGACCAGCAAGCCGAGGGTACGCTCGGTGGCGCGGGCCCCAGCCGTGTCGGGATCGAAGTTGACCACCACGTTCTTCGAGAACCGGCCCAGCAATTTCGCCTGCAGTTCGGTAAACGCCGTGCCCGAGCTTGCAATCACATTGTGAAAGCCAGCCGCGTACACCGAAATGCAGTCCATCTGCCCTTCGACCAGGATGGAGTACTCGAGCTTGCGAATCGCTTCTTTCGCGTTGTCCAGATTGAACAGCACCCGCGACTTCGAGTAAATCGCCGTCTCCGGAGAGTTCAGATATTTCGGCCCGGTCTTCTCATCCGTAGAAAGCGTGCGTCCCGTGAAGGCGATCACTTTGCCCTGGTCGTTCGTGATCGGGAACATCACGCGATTGCGGAATTTGGAATAGATGGCGGCGGGCTGCGAGCTACGAGCTATCAGCTCTGGGCTCTCGCTGTTCGCTATTCGCTGTTCGCCGTTCGCGTCAGAGTTCTCAGTTGCATTGTCATCCTGAGCGGAGCCGGGGCCCTCGGAACGCGCGTCTTCCGCGCGTTTTGGGGTGGGGGAGCGAAAGCCCTGCTTTTCCTGAGAGCTGACAGCTGACGGCTGGCGGCTGTCTTCCTTCCACGAAAACAGACCACTCTCGCGTAATAACTCTTCATCGAACTCGCGGCGCAAAGCATCCCGCAGCAGGAATCCAGAGTCGGGAGCGTAACCGATGCGAAAACGGGCGATGGTCTCGTCATTGAGTCCGCGCCCCTTGAGATACTCTCGGGCGTTGGCGCCTTCGGGACGACGCAGGCATTCCTGAAAAAACGCGGCAGCGCGCACATGCACGTCCAGCAGCGCCATGCGAACCTGAGCGTCGCGAGCCTCCGCCGGACTGGAAAAGCTGACCTTGGGCATCGGCACGCCGAGTTTCTGAGCGATCAGCCGAACGGCCTCAGGGAATGTAATATTCTCGACCTTCTGCACAAAGGCGAAGACATCTCCCGACTCTCCGCAGCCAAAGCAGTGATAAAACTGGCGCGTGGCATGGACCGAAAACGAAGGCGTCTTCTCGGCATGAAACGGACAAAGCCCCGAAAAGTTCTGCGCCCCAGCCTTCTTGAGCTTGACGTAGTCGCCCACAATGCGGACGATGTCCGCCTGCTGCTTAAGCGTCTCCTTGAAGTTGTCGGAAGAAGTCGAAGTCAAGGCCATTGACGGCGCACACCAGTCCCGTAGTGATTATGAGGGTGGACGGGGCTGAGGGGAAGAGAGCAGGGGACGGATACTGTGGGAAAGCTGTGAAAGAAAGGAATCTCCTGTTGAGAGCGGAGGAAAAGACCTGTAACGACAAGCAAGCCGTCCGTCGTGTTTCATCGCGGCGATCTGCACTACACCCTCAACTCCACTACCGTGGCCCCGCCGCCGCCCTCGTTTATTGGCGGTTCTGTTACTGACTCCACGTGCGGGTGCTTTTGTAGATATTGGCGCAGGGCTTTGCGCAAGATGCCCATGCCGCTGCCGTGGACTATGCGGACGCGCGGCATTCCGGCCAGGAAGGCGCGGTCTACAAATTTCTCCACTTCCGCGGTGGCTTCGTCTACGGTGTGGCCGATTACGTTGATTTCGGTGGGCGTGTTGAAGTGGCTCGATTCGTTTTGCAGCTTGACGGTGATGCCTCGGGCGCGCGCGGCTTCGAGGGGCGAGGCTTGCGCTTTCCCCTGCGCACTCGCCAGCACTTCGGCGATATCTTCGCGGGCTATGCGCATTTTCATTGAGCCGATTTCGACATCGAAGTGATTGTCGTCAATTTTCTTTTTGACGACGGCGGCTCGGCCCATGGATTTCAGCTTGACGGTGTCGCCTTCGCTGACATGCTTCACCAGGCTGGGCTGGGCGTTGGGGTCTCCGCGGTCGGCGCCGGTTGCGTGCGCGACTACTGTGGCATCGAACTGCTCGCGAAATTCTCGGCGCATTTTGGCGATGCGGCGTTCCGCGTCTTTCGAGAGCTTTTGCTGGGCGGCGCGGTCTTGCACGGCGTTGACGGTCTCGCGCGCGTGGTATTCGAAGTCGCGGAAAAGAGCTTCCAGCTTGTTCTCCATCTCTCGAATTTTGGCTTGCTGTTCTTTGCGGCCCTCGGCGGCGAGGTGCTGCTTCTCGCGATCTAGTTCCTGTTCGCGGGCTTTCATGCTCAATCGCTCGGTTTCAAGTTCGCGCAGGTCGGCATGCAGGCGGTCGAGGAAACGCGCCACATCTTGCGTTTGCGAGCCCAGGCGCGAGCGCGCCGACGCGATGATTGCCGGATTCAGGCCGAGCCGTTGCGCGATGTTGATTCCGGCGGACGCTCCGGGGACGCCGATTTTTAGCTCATACGTCGGTTGCAGCGTGGCTTCGTCGAAGCCGACCGAGGCGTTGACGACTCCCGGTGTATTCGCGCCATAAACTTTGAGCGAAGTGTGGTGCGTCGCGATCGCGATCATGCATCCGGCTTTGTGAAAATGCTCGGCGATGGCGACCGCCAGCGCAGCACCTTCTTCCGGATCGGTAGCGGAGCCGAGTTCGTCGAGCAGGACCAGCGAATTCGCAGTCGCGGTGCGGGAGATGAAATCGATGTTGGTGACGTGCGCCGAAAATGTCGAAAGATTCTGCTCGATCGATTGATAGTCGCCGATGTCGGCGAGAATGGCGTCGAAGACGGGCATGTCGGCGCGGTCGGCCGGAACGGGGATGCCGGACTGCGCCATCAGGGCGAGCAGGCCAAGCGTTTTCAGGGAGACGGTCTTGCCGCCGGTGTTGGGGCCGGTGATGACTAACTGGCGATGGTCGCCTTCGAACTCGATGGTGATGGGGACAATCTTCGCGTTTTTGAGTTTGAGACTGCGCTCTAGGAGGGGATGGCGGGCATGATGGAGGAGTAGCCGGGCTTCGCCCGGCTGGGACGGACGAGGGCGTCCGTCCCCACGTATTTCTTGGTCGGCCTCGGACAGATTTACCGCTACGCAGTTGTAGTCTTCGGCGAAGCGGGCCTTGGCAAACTGGAGTTCAAGTTCGGCAAGGACGTTGGCGGCAGCGAGGATTGCATCAGCGTTCTCTCCGATTTGGCGCGTCATTTCGAGGAGGACGCGATGGACTTCGGCTTGTTCTTCATCGAGCAAGCGCACCAGTTCGTTGTTCTGCTCGATGGTTTCGAGCGGCTCGACGAAGACGGTTTGTCCGCTGGAACTGGCGCCGTGCACCACGCCCTGCACGCGGCGTTTCTGCTCGACTTTCACCGGGATCACAAAACGCTCGCCGCGGATGGTGATAAGTTCATCCTGCACGGTGCCGCCTTCGGCGAGTTTTCGCAAATAGCCACGCAGCGATTCCTGAATCTGGCGCTTCTGCTTCTCGATTTCACGGCGGATGCGCCCCAGTTCGGGCGAAGCGCGATCGTCGAGCGTGCCGTCGGGCAGAAGCTTGTTGCGAAACGCGCGCAGGAAGCCGGTGAAATCCTGGATGCCGGCGGAAAGCGCGGCCACAGCCGCCCACTCGGAGCGCATCGCGGCTGGAGGTTGACGGACGATTTCGCGCCACTCGGCTCCGCGGTCGGCGACGAGAACAACGTCTCGGATCTCGCTGGTCTCAAGAGCCGCTCCGGCAATGCGGGATTTCTCGATCGGCTTCCTGATTTCGGGCAGCCCGGCGAATTCGAAACGTCCGCCGACGCGCCGATACTCGCGGATTTCGGTGGTCAGCTGCTGCTGGGTTTCAATCCATGCGCGATCGAGCGAAGGGAGAAGTTCAGCGATGCGGCGCTGGCCCAGAGGCGAAGGTGCGTAGCCGACGAGCAAGTCTCGCAAGGTCTCGAACTCGAGCAGGCGCGAACTGGTGTGGAGGACCGGATTGGGTATGAAGGTCATGCGTTTTGATGTTACAACGTGGGGCGGATTTCCGTGGGGCGATGGCGATCCAATGATGATTCGGGTCTGCCAGCGGTGTAGAATCAACAGCGCCGGTTCACCCGCGGCGCGGCTTCCGGCGGACGGCCCCGTAGCTCAATTGGATAGAGCATCAGACTTCGGATCTGAGGGTTGGGGGTTCGACTCCCTCCGGGGTCGCCATTCAAAAAGCCGGTTTGCCATTCCCGCAGACGTTCCTGTAAACGACAGCTCCAGATCATCTCCAGCACCTGCACTCTGGTTACTTGCCGCCGGTCCGGTTTCGCGGTGCAATGGCACTTACGGAGAAAATTATGGGACGCGTTTTTGGGTTTGTGGGCACGATCGTTACGATGGCGATTGGAATGTATATCTACTCTCTGCAGGTGAAGACGCTGACACCGGGCGCTGGAAGCGGCAATCCTACAGAAGTCGCTACTATCACGGGCGTCAAAAACGATCTGATCGGCATCGCCAACGCCGAACGCGCGTACCAGGCCACGGAAGGGAAGTATGCTTCGCTGGATGAGCTGACTTCAGGCAACTACATCAGCATCAAGGGCGAGCGCCCTCCGTACATTTACGATGTCGAAATCAATTCCGGCAGCTTTCGGGCGACGGCCACTCGCACCACGAAAGGCGCTCCGGCACAGCTCTGGATTACCCAAGACATGCAAGTTCAAGCGTCGGACTGAAAAACCGCAGATCCCCTCCCCTTCGGTTTCGCTCAGGGTCGGGATGATGATTCCTCTTGCGGATCAGGTTTTTTTCCAGTCAGTCAAGGACATGAGTTCGTCCATGATTTCCTGCAATCTCTGCAGTCGCCGTTGCTGATCGGATGCTCCGATCGTCTTTTTGCCCCCTTGCAGATACAGGCGGTTTGCTTCACTGATTTCGGCGATCTCTTCTCGCAACTTCCCAACGCGTTCTTTGACGGACTGCGGCATAAGGATAGGCTAGCAGAGCATTTCGAACCTTTGTGAAGTTGTTTTCTAACGGTGCCCGCAATCGTTTGCTCGCCACCCCCGCCCGGCGATATATTTGCCGGGTACCTATTTACCGGATATTCATGTTTTGAGTTTCTGATGTTCACTGACTTTACCACCACCGACCGCTGGACCAAGAAGCAAGTACACTGCCTCTACCAGGCCCTGATGGTGGCGATCGCCACCCGCCATGCCGACGCGGTGGACGTGAAGTTTCTGGTCGATGGGCGCCCGGTCTGGGTCGCGCTGCCGCACCCGGCTTGGGTGGAGTACAAGAAACGCACCGGGAAGCTGATCACCGATCCCCTGGCGAAGGAAATCGCCGGCCATTTTTTGAAAACGGCGCTGGAATCGGGTGAAGGCTTGGGCCGCGAAATGTATTCGCTTACCATCGACGAGACCCTCAAGCACCTGGAAGGCGTCGTGGCGCAACCCGGGCCTCCGGTGGTTGTCATCCGCTAGCTGGAAAGAACCCTCGAAATGAGAGACCATGTTAGCCTTGTCCCTGGTGGCCCGGGCAGGATCTCTTTGCGCAGCCCCGCCTTTCTGCCCGCGGATACGATTTTCATGGCGCGGTACAGGATCGTGCAGTTTGCTGTTTGAGAAAGTTTGTTATGTCCGGCCTAATCTCCGATATGAACACCATGACCGAAAAAAAGATGGAAACGAAGCATAAGCGGCTGAGCACCTGGGTGGAAGAAGTGGCCCAGCTTTCGAAGCCGGATCGAGTGTACTGGTGCGACGGTTCGCACGAGGAATATCAGGCCATGCTGCGACTGATGGTGCTGACGGGCACTGCCATCTGGCTTGCGGACGACAAGCGGCCAAACAGCATCCTTGTCCGGTCGAGCCCGGGAGACGTAGCTCGCGTCGAAGACCGCACCTTCATCTGTGCGCGGACGCGAGAGGAAGCTGGTCCCACCAACAACTGGGAAGATCCGGCGAAGATGAAGCAGAAGCTGCAGGGGCTGTATGTGGGCGCGATGACGGGGAGGACGATGTATGTGATCCCGTACAGCATGGGCCCCATCGGCTCGCCGATTGCGAATATCGGCGTCGAGGTCACGGACTCGCCGTACGTCGTGGCCAACATGCACATTATGGCCCGGGTCGGCGGTCGCGTGCTCGACGTTCTCGGAAGCGACGGTGATTTTGTGCGCGGGCTGCACTCGGTGGGCGCTCCGCTGGACGCGAACCAGGCGGATTCGACTTGGCCAAACAATGCGGAGGAGAAATATATTTGCCACTTTCCGGAGACGCGTGAGATTTGGTCGTTCGGCTCCGGCTACGGCGGCAACGCGCTACTCGGCAAGAAGTGTCACGCGCTGCGCATTGCTTCGGTGCAGGCCCGCGACGAAGGCTGGATGGCGGAGCACATGCTGATCCTGAAGATGACCGACCCCTCGGGCCGGGTCAAGTACTTCACGGGCGCGTTCCCCTCGGCTTGCGGTAAGACGAACCTTGCGATGCTGATCCCGACGATACCGGGGTGGAAAGTGGAAACCGTCGGCGACGACATCGCCTGGATGAAGTTCGGCGCCGATGGCCGCCTTTACGCCATCAACCCGGAGTGCGGATTCTTCGGCGTGGCTCCCGGAACGAGCATGAAGTCGAACCCAAACGCCATGCTCACGGCGACGAAGAATTCCATCTTCACCAATTGCGCGATGACTCCCGAAGGGGACATATGGTGGGAGCAGATGACCGCGGAAGAGCCGACCGAATTGATCGACTGGTTGCGGCGGCCGTGGACTCCGGAGTGTTCTCGCAAAGCAGCTCATCCCAATAGCCGCTTCACCGTTCCGGCAAGACAGTGCCCGGTGATTGCTCCAGAGTGGGAGGACCCCAAAGGTGTGCCGATCGACGCAATTCTCTTCGGTGGCCGCCGAGGCAGCGTTGTTCCGCTCGTGACCGAGTCGTTCAGTTGGCAGCACGGAACGTTTCTGGGGGCGACCGCCAGCAGCGAAACCACCGCAGCCACCACTGGCAAAGTCGGCCAACTTCGCCGCGACCCGATGGCGATGCTCCCCTTCTGCGGCTACAACATGGGCGATTACTTCGCCCACTATCTCAAGATCGGCGCCAAGCCGGGCGCAAAGCTGCCGAAGATCTATTACGTGAACTGGTTCCGCATCGACGACAACGGCAAATTTCTCTGGCCTGGATACGGCGAGAACAGCCGTGTGCTGAAATGGATCTTCGAGCGCTGCGACGGCAAAGCGCACGCTGTGGATACGCCGATTGGCAGGCTTCCCGAGCCCGCGGATCTCGATACCAAGGGGCTTGACCTTCCTCCGGCGAATGCCGCCAAGTTGCTCGGCGTGGATGTGGAGGGCTGGCTTGCCGAGGTGCCGCTGATTCGCGAGCACTTTGCCAGGTTCGGCAGCCATCTTCCCGAAAGCTTGGGCCGGGAAGTCGCCGAACTGGAAGACCGGCTCCGCAGGGCAAAGAAGTAGGCATGTTCGCTCGCAAACTCCGTGTGGAATACGAGCACGAGGGGCAGATTTATCTCTGCCCGCTGAAATGGCTCGACAATTTCAGCATGCGCAACTTCACCAACGCGTCGGTTTTTGACGACACGCTGCCGGTGTCCGACGGTTGCATGGAAATTGGAACGAATGTTCCGCTCGATCATCTGAGGGATGCGATGGAAGAGTGGTTTCGGCGAAAGAGCTATCTGCCGAAAGATGCGACGCTGGTGCTGACCCCGACTTAGCTTGCGCCGTCGAAACTGATGGCTCGTTCCATCCTGAGGAGGCGGGCAAATAGGCGGACGATCATGCCGTCAAAATGAGTGCCACTCTGCTTTCCCAGTTCCGCCAGCGCTTGCTCGTCGGTTTTAGGAGAAGTGGAAGAGCGGTCGCTCGTCATGTTCACATAGGCGTCGGCGACGGCGACGATGCGGCCATAGAGAGGTATGATCTCGCCCTTCAGTCCAAAGGGATAGCCGCTGCCATCGAAAGCTTCGTGATGGGATTCGATGGCCTGGGCCACGCGCTCGATTTCAGGAATCGCCCGTAACACGTCCGCTCCCAGTTGCGGGTGTTTCTTGATCACTGCGAATTCATCTTCCGTAAGTGCGCCGGACTTGTTCAGGATTCGATCGGGGATGAACAGCTTGCCGACGTCATGCACCCGCCCCGCGAAGGTGGCGTCTTCCACTTCCTGCGCAGAGAGGTTGAGTCCGCGCGCGATCATCCCCGCATAATGCCCGCATTGCTCGCCATGACCCGCAACCATGTGCTCCCTGAGTTCGGCGGCGCGCGACAAGGCTTCGACGGCCTCCTTCATCGCCTTCCGATCCGCATCATCCTCGCATCCGCACAGCTTGCGGAGCGTGCCGACCAGTTCTTCCAGGTGCTCCGGCCCGTTATGCTCGCGCTGCAGAAACCCTTCGATATAACCGGAGACAAGCTGCCGTTGCACGGCGGAACGTTCGCCGAAAACATCGGAGGTGGAAACCTGATTGCCGCCCGCGTGCTTGGCTACGTACATGCCCGCATCCGCCACGCGAATCAGGTCCTCCATGGAAAATCCATGAACGGGGAAACTGGCGACGCCGAAACTGCCGGTGATTTGGTGCTCTTCCAGCATCGGATCGGTGGCGAGCCAGAGCCGCAATCTCTCCGCCAGCACCTGCGCCTGCTCGATGCCGGTCTCGGGCATGAGGATGACGAATTCGTCTCCGCCGTAGCGGGCAACGACGTTCGACTGGCGGCACTTCTGTTCGAGCAGCCGGCCAACGCGAGCAAGCACCAGATCCCCTTCCAGATGACCAAGCGAATCGTTGACCTCCTTGAACTTATCCAAATCGATCAGCACCACCGAGAACGGCCGGCCCGAACGGGACGCGCGCTTCCACTCCGAGCTCAGCGCCTCCCAGAAAAAGCGTCTCGTCTTTATGCCGGTCAACCCATCGGTGATCGATTGCTGCTGCAGCTTCTGGAAGACGAAGGAGTTGTGCAACGCCGTCGCCAGAAGATCGGCCAGCGTATTCAGGATCAGGACATCCTGGGGCGCAAACGCATTTTCATCCCGGCTCTCCACGTTGAGCACGCCCAGCAGCGTCTCGCCGTAACTGATCGGCAGGCAGAGCACCGCCCGCGATTCCGGCAGTACACCGGCGAGCTGTCCGGGGCCGGCGTTTTGCACCAGCGCGCTCACTCCGGTGCGCGCGACCTTTCCCAGAACGCCGCTGCCCACCGCGATCCGGCGGCCCAGCGTTTGCGATGTCGTTCCCGCCTCGGCTTTGATCTCGATGTCCTTGGTGGCATAGTCCATGATGCCGATGCCGATGTGATCGTAACGGAAGTTTTTCTGGATCTCGCGCACGATGTCGGCCATCATCTGCTCGGCGTCTTCGCTCGAGATCGCCATTTTCGAAATGCTGTTAAGAAACGCGAGATGGCGGGCGCGGCGCTGCTCCTCGGTAAACAGGCGCGCATTCTCGATCGCTACCCCGAGTTGACCGGCTGCGGTTTGCATGACCTCGAGATCCCTGGCCAGGAACTGCGATTCACGCTCCGTGCTCAGCGCCGCCATCACTCCGGCGGGCTTGCCGCCCAGAAAAATAGGCACGCCGCAGAACGACCGAGCCGGCTGCGGAGGCACGAAGTCGACTCCCAGTTTTGACCGCATCTCTTCAAGATTGGACTCGATCAGCAGCGGCTGCCCCGTCCTGATGACGTACTCAGTAAACCCATTGCCGGCTTTGCGCGAGCGCTTGGGAAGAATGATGCCGCCTTCGATCTCCAACTCGAAGTGAATCTCGTCTTCTTCCTGAAACGCGATGTAGAAAGTGTTGGTGTCGAAAATCTGGCCCAGCTCGACTTGTACCGTGCGCAGCACCTCGTCCTGGTTGAGATGAGAACTGATGGCCTGCCCGATTTCGGTGAGCAGTTCGTATTCCTTGGTGCGCCGCTGCGCTTCGTGCATCACGACATAGTTTTCCAGGGTGAGCGCGATCTGCAGCGCCAACCCGGTGAGCAACCGCAAATTCGAAGAGCCGAACATGCGCCGTTCCGCGTGCGGAAACAGAAGGACCCCGAAATTGTGTTCCCGCGCCTGCAGGCTCACCGCCATCAGGTCGGTGATTCCCTCCGCCAGCAGCGTCTGCTTGCAGGTCTCGAACTTTCCTCCCGAAAGCGCCGGCAAAGGCTCTTCCAGTTCGGGGATACCTCTGAAGGTGACCACTCCACCACGCCGGTAGGCTAGCTCGGCGATGTAATCCCCGGCCTGCGTCTTTTGCAGCTTTTCCAGAAACTCCGCGGAAAGGCCTTTTTGTACCGAGGGCACGGCGCCACGCCACTGCTGGGAAACAAAGAAGACGGCGCGGCGCGAAGGCAGGGGCGCCACTAACCTCTCCACAAAAGCCTGCAAGCTGGGAACCAGGTCAGAGGCGGAGAGCAATCGGCGCGGATCGATGCCGAGGGTCGAGAACGCCAAGGCGTTTTCCTGTACTGCATTGCGCTCGTTTTCAAACAGCACCATCACCATGGCTATGGCCAGCAGCATCTGCGGGATCGGCCCCAGGAAACCTCCCAGCTGGCCAACAATGTCGAGGAAAGGTTGGTGGAACTGGCCAGCGCCCATGAGTGCCGCCCACAGCGCCAGCGAAAACGCGAGCATCCGGAACGCCAAGGAATTTCTGCGAAAAGCGTAGCGGTAAAAATGGAACGAGCAATATAGCAGCGTCGCCGCCAGCCCCACTTCCAGCCGCAGATAGATCGGCACCGGAGTCGCTTGTTCGCTGAACACCCCCCTCGCCATATGCGCCCGCAAGCTCACATATGCCAGCAGAACTCCGGTCACCGCCAGCGCCACGTCATACCACTTCAACTGGAACGGTTCTTTCATCAGCCGGGTCGAGACGAAGATGCAAATCGCCATCGCCACCAGCAGCAGCGAGCTCAAAAAAAACAATAGCGCGGAAGGACGCTGAAAATATTCCACCGCCCGCAGCGCGTAGTGCAGCGTGTATGCCGCCCAGGCCAGTTGCCACGCGCGAAAATACTCGTGACGATTCTGCTCGTACAGGTACCAGAAGACGAGAAACACCAGCAGGGCCACGGCCCCAGGAATCAGCACCAGACCTGTGGCAACGCTATGCATGGATTAACGCTTCCTCATTATTGTGGCCCGGATGCAACTCTCGTCGGCCTAATCCTGTCACACCAGACAGATCGAAACAACAGGTGTCTTCCGGCAGGTTGCGCCCTGGGCACGGCGTTTCCAAAAGTATCTTCATATGGGATGCGATGCCGCTATGACGATCTTATCCCGAAGAGTTACCTTCGTAACCCGTTAATCATCCATTGCCCCCCGACGGGACTGCCCCGGGCCTAGAGCCAGAACCACAATCCCGCTATACTCAAAAGTTATGCTTCGCGTTCGATTCGCACCGTCTCCCACGGGTTTTCTGCACGTCGGCAGTGCTCGCACCTTCATCTTCAACTGGCTCTACGCCCGTCACAACGGAGGAACCATGGTTTTGCGACTCGATGACACCGATGTCGAGCGCAACACCGAGGCCTCCGTCAACTCGATATTCGAAGGTCTGCGCTGGCTCGACCTCGATTGGGACGAGGAGTACAAGCAATCCGAACGCCTGGCTCTGCATCGCCAGATCGCCGACGCCATCTTTCAGAAGGGGTTGGCGTACCGCGACTTTACTCCCGCCCACACTGGCGACAGCGAAAAATCCGGCGCCAATCAAACCTGGCTTTTCAACCCCGGCATGCGCGAACTTTCCCGCGCTGAAACCGACCGGCGAGCCGCGGCCGGAGAGTCTTTCGCGCTTCGCTTCCGTGTTCCACGCGGTACGGGCGAGCAAGTCCGCTTCAATGACGCGGTCTATGGCGAGCAAATCAAATCCGCCGACGACATCGAAGATTTCGCGCTGCTCCGTTCCGACGGCATGCCCACTTACCACCTCGCCTCCTGCGCCGACGACCTCGACCTGCGCATCAGCCACATCATCCGCGGCCAGGACCATCTCTCGAACACCTACAAACACGTGCTCATCTTCGAAGGCGCTGGCGCCAAGCCGCCGCAGTTCGCGCATCTTCCGCTGCTCGTCGCGCCCGACGGGTCGAAGCTCTCCAAACGCCGTCACGGTCCGGTCGTTAGCGTCACCACCTACCGCGATGCTGGATTTTTGCCGGAAGCCTTCATCAATTTTCTATGCCTGCTGGGCTGGTCGCCAAAAGACGATCGCGAAAACATGACGCGCCAGGAACTGATCGACGCGTTTTCGCTTGAAGGCATCAACCGCGCGAATGCCGTAGTGAATTTCAAGGAACCAGCCGCAACGCCCGAAGAAACCTTCGATCCCAAAGCGATCTGGCTGAATGCCGAACACATCCGCGGGCTTTCGATCAACGACCTCAGTGCTCGCTTGCTTCCGATTGTCCACGCCGCCGGATTCCCAATCGCGCCGGAGAAAATGCACGCCATCACCCCACTCATCCGCGAGCGCATCAAACTTTTGCGCGACGTGCTTACCGCCGCCGACTTTTTCTTCGTGAACCAGCTCCCGCCCTACGACCTAGCCGAACTCATCCCGCAGAAGGGCGATGCCGCTATGGCGCTCAAAGTTTTGACCCGCGCTCGAGAGGTCCTGGCGCAAACGGAATTCAAACATGACCCCTTGAACCAAATCCTCCGCGCCGCCGCCCAGGAGATGGGCGTAAAGGCGGGCCAAATGTTCCAGCCGATTCGAGTAGCCGTCTGCGGGCGCAAGAATGCTCCGCCGCTATTCGAGACGCTGGAGGTGCTGGGGCGGGAAGCGACTCTGGCGAGAATTGAGCGAGCCATTCAGAAGCTTTAGTGGAGAGCCGGGCGTCCCCGCCCGCCCGGCCGGATGGGCGAGACGCCCGTCACTCCATCGTATGACTCATTTCGCGGGCACGGTACTAATGCTGGTCCTGAAACTGCTTCGCCCGCTGGCTGGCGTCTTCAGCTTCGTGATGCATTCCTTTCGCTTCGTAGGCGCTGGCCAGGGCGTTTTCGTTTTCGGGATTGTCCCCAATCTTCTGCTGCTTCAGGAAGGATGTGATGGCATCGTCATAGAGCTTGAGTCGGGCCTGTGCCAGGCCCATCTCCTGATAAACGCCATCGTAATCCGGGTCGAGCTTCGCCGTCAGGTTGAATTCCTCGATGGCCTCGGGATATTTCTGCTCGTCCGATGAAACTGCTCCCAGCCCAAAATGGGCGTCGGGGCTCTTTGGATTCACCCTCAGCAGTTGAGCAAAAATTTCTCGCGCCGGTTGCGGACGCTTCTGCTCCAAGTAAGCCATGCCCAGATAGAAGTACGCCCGTTCATCCTTCGGGTTGAGCTCGATGACGCGCTTGAATTCGCCTCCGGCGCTGGCGAAGTCGCCCTTGACCCAATAAGCGCGAGCCAGCCCGTAGTGCGCCGGCACGTAACCTGGCCGTTGCCGGACCGCAGTCTGCAACTCCGCAATGGCCTGGTCGGCATTGTTTTCGGTCAGTAGTCTCTGCCCGTTCGCTGCATGCAGAACATACGCATGCGAATGATGCAACCACGCTGCGCCGCCATAGACCAGCACGATCCCAGCGAGAAGCACGCCCACGCGCCGAACCGCGTCATCGTGTTGCGGAGCGACGAGGGCGATAAGCGCGCCGAGTAGCAGTCCCATGAGCAAGCCGCCAACATGCGCCGCGTTATCGGTGCTGCGCGACATGGCTCCAAACACAAGGCTGTAACCAGCAAATATCAACACACTTCGCAGCACGCCCGACATCGCCGCTCTTGGCAGCGAAAACTCGCCGAGATAAAAAGATGCGATCAGAGCGCCTGCAATCCCAAAGATCGCTCCGGAAGCGCCGACACTCAAGACGACGGGATTCCAAATCAGGCTGGCAAGGCTCGCCGCTAATCCAGTGATCAGGTACACTGCGGCAAATGTCCAGTGGCCGTAGAGCGATTCCGCTAGTCTGCCGAGATTCCACAGGCACCACATGTTGATCGCGATGTGCAGCAAGCCGCCGTGAATGAAAACGCAAGTCAGCAGCCGCCACCACTGGCCACTGACGGTAAGCGGCCCAAAATTGGCTCCCCAATGCACGAGGTCCTGCCCCGAAGGATTGTCGAGCATCGAAACGCCGGCCAAGGCCATGGCGACGAACACGGCAACGTTGATGCCGAAAATGGCCTGAGTGACCGCCATCGAACTGGACTGCGAGCGCAGCCAGGGCGCGGGTTCGACGCGCTGGATGGGGGAATCCTCGCCGCGTTGCGCGGCTTCATGCTGCACGCACCACTGGCAAAGCTTCCTCCCGAAGGTTAGGGCTGGAAGCTGACGACCGCATTGAACACAATTTGCCATGGAAGATTGAAGCCCGCGGGGCCTCTCAACGCAGATTATCACGATGTCGGTGGAGCGCCGGGCGTCCCCGCCCGTCCCTCCACCGAGAGCAGTCAGCAGCGGCGCATCCACTCTTCCATATGAAATACTAAGAGCATGAGCGCCACGAATTCATCTTCATCTAAATCTAGCGAAGCTGGCGCGATCTCGCCTTCCGAGGCTCGCGCCTCGAACTTCATCCGCGACATCGTTATTGAAGACCTGAAAACGAAGAAGTACGGCGATGCCGTCATTCAGACCCGCTTTCCTCCCGAGCCCAACGGCTACCTGCACATCGGCCACGCCAAGTCCATCTGCCTCAACTTTGGATTAGCCGACGAGTTCGGCGGCAAGACCAACCTGCGCTTCGACGATACCAACCCCGAGAAGGAAGAGCAGGAGTATGTGGATTCCATCCTGAAGGACGTCCGCTGGCTGGGCTTCGAGTGGGACGGTCTCCATTATGCTTCCGACTACTTCGATCAGATCTACGAATGGGCGATCAAACTTATCGACGACGGCAAAGCGTACGTTGACGATCTAAGTGCGGAAGAAACTCGCAAGCATCGCGGCACGCTCACCGAGCCCGGCAAAGACAGTCCGCATCGCAACCGCAGTGTGAAGGAGAACCGCGACCTTTTTGAGCGCATGCGCAAAGGCGAGTTTCCCGATGGATCGCGCGTGCTGCGCGCCAAGATCGACATGGCGTCGCCGAACCTGAACATGCGCGATCCGGTCATGTACCGCATCCTGCATGCCGAGCATCACCGCACCGGCGGCAAGTGGTGCATCTATCCCATGTACGACTACGCGCACGGCCAGTCGGATTCCATCGAACACGTGACCCACTCTATCTGCACGCTCGAATTCGAAGATCATCGCCCGCTTTACAACTGGTTCATCCAGCAGCTCGGGATTTTTCCGTCCCAGCAAATGGAGTTCGATCGCCTCAGCCTTACCTACACGCTGCTCAGCAAGCGCAAGCTGCTCACCCTGGTGCAGGAAAAACGCGTCACCGGTTGGGACGATCCGCGCATGCCCACGCTCTCCGGTATTCGGCGGCGCGGCTATACGCCGGAAGCGATCCGCAATTTCTGCGCGGCCATCGGGGTTTCGAAGACGAACGGCACGCTGGAACTTGCCATGCTCGAACACTTCGTCCGCGAAGACCTGAACAAGCGCGCGCCGCGCGTAATGGCCGTGCTGCGGCCATTGAAGGCTGTGATCGATAACTACCCGGAAGGTCAGGTTGAGGAAGTCGACGCGGTCAATAATCCCGAGGACGAAAGCGCCGGGAAACGCAAAGTGCCATTTTCCAAAGTCCTCTACATCGAGCAGGACGATTTCCGCGAGGACCCGCCCAAGCAGTATTACCGCCTGTCTCCTGGACGCGAAGTGCGGCTGCGTTACGGCTACTTCATTACAGCGAAGTCGGTGGTGAAGAACGACAGCGGAGAAGTGGTTGAGGTGCACTGCACATACGACCCGGCCACGCGCGGCGGCAATGCTCCGGATGGACGCAAGGTGAAGTCGACCATCCACTGGGTCTCAGCCGCGCATGCCATCGATGCCGAAGTGCGTATCTACGACAAGCTCTTTACCAAGGAAGACCCGAATCAGGTTGAGGAAGGCCAGGAGTTTACTGCGAATTTGCATCCGCACTCGCTAGAAGTGATCGCGCAGGCCAAGTTGGAGCCATCGTTAGCGAACGCGCCGATCGAAGGTCGGTATCAGTTCGAACGCCTTGGGTATTTTTGTGTCGACCCGGATTCCAGGCCCGGACGTCTTGTGTTCAACCGCACCGTGGCGCTGAAAGATGCCTGGGCGAAGATCGAAAAAAAATCGGGCGCATAAATGTCTAGCGAGAGACGCGGCAGTCCGGCACCGTTCCCCATGGGATAACGTTGACGCCCGTGTAGGCGCTGCACAACTGCTGCTGCTGGAGGCAACGTAGGTGCCAGACCCCGAGTGCGACCCAAGACCCGAGTGCGCTGCTTACCCGAAGGCAGGGACGCAAAAAACTATAATCGCCAAAACTTTCTTCATCGCCGTTTGCTCCACAAGAAATCGCATACCTCGTTAAGCCAGGGTGAGGCTTCTTCATAGCGTGAGGGCCCACGCCGGCCCGTGCGCTCGGCGCCCGAGGTCACTCCCGGGTTTCGCTATAATGTCTGTTTGCTTTTCCCCCGCCATTTGCGCAGGGCTTCATGGAAAGGGAACTATGTCGACTGACGTTGTAATGCCCCAGATGGGCGAATCAATTTTCGAAGGAACCATCACCAAGTGGCTGAAAAAGCCCGGCGACAAGGTCCAACGCGACGAACCCCTGTTCGAGATTTCCACCGACAAGGTCGATGCCGAAATCCCCGCGCCCGCCAGCGGAGTCCTTCAGGAAATCAAGGTTTCCGAAGGCAACACCGTACAGGTCAACACCGTAGTCGGCGTGATCGGCGACGGCAGTGGCGTTTCCGCTTCCGCGCCCGCCAAGGCCGCTGCGCCCGCCTCAACTCCTGCCGCTCCGGTACCGGTACCGGTAAGAACAGAAGCCCCGGCTCCACCGCCTGCGCCCGCCGCCCGCGTTCTCGAGAACGAAGAAGATTCCGATGTCCGCTCTTCCCCGCTTGTCCGCAAGCTCGCCCGCGAGCACAATGTGGATCTCGCAAGAGTGAGCGGCACCGGTACAGGTGGCCGCGTCACCAAGCAGGATGTTCTCGATTTTGTCGAGCACCGGACATCTGTTCCAGTCGCGGCCCCCGCATCCCGTCAGGCCTCAGCCCCTGCGCCGGCTGTCATTCCAGGCGACCTTGTGCCGATGTCCCAAATGCGCAAGATCATCGCCCAGCGCATGATCGAATCGCGCCGCACCAGCGCTCACGTCCACTGCATGTTCGAGGTGGATATGACTCGCATCGTCAATTTGCGAAACAAGCTCAAGAACGGCTTCGAGCAGCGCTACGGCACGCGGCTCACCTTCATGCCGTTCTTCGTGCGCGCGGCCATCATCGCCCTGCAGCAATATCCAATCGTCAACAGCTCGCTCGAGGGCGACAGCGTTCGCTACCACAAGCACGTCAACGCTGGCATCGCCGTCGCGCTCGATTGGGGACTCATCGTCCCTGTTCTCAAGAACGCCGACGAACTCAACTTCCTCGGACTGCAGCGCGGTATCACCGACCTCGGCGAGCGCGCCCGTTCGAAAAAGCTCATGCCGGCTGACGTTGAAGGTACGACCTTCACCATCACCAACCCCGGCCAGTTTGGCGCAGTCTTCGGCTTGCCCATCATCAACCAGCCGAACGTGGCCATCATGGGTGTCGGTGGTATCACCAAACAACCGATGGTGATCACGGACAAAGACGGCGGAGATTCCATCGCCATCCATTCCGTGGTTCACCTCACGCTGGGCTACGACCATCGCATTATCGACGGTGCTATGGCCGACCAGTTCATGGTTGTCGTGAAGAAGGCCCTTGAAAACTGGAGTGAAGAAGTCGGCTAGCGCGCAGCATTCTCGACGGTGCAAGTCACAACGAGTGAGCGTTACGGCCTCTCTCTTCTCGAACCTATACCACCAGTCAGTTTGCTCCCGTGTCTCTGCGGTGCTAGGTAAACGAGTGTAGGTGGAAGCGTGTTGCCTTGTCGTGCAGCACGAGCATTCCGGCGTCGCCGAGAGTCCCCGGACGGGCGACCTCGTTCTCCAGTTCTTTGGCGATCGAGGTCTGCCCCAAGGCCGTCTCAAGTCGATCTTCGCCGAAGACCTGAACGATTTCGTCGCCCGCTACGAAGGCAAGAAGTGTGCTTCGTGTGGCGCGGCGTTAACCCGAGACGACTGGTACAAGAGCCGGCTGGGAGTCCTGGGGACCGACACGGGAGGGGCGAAAATACTCGAGGTTGCTCGCCCATCGTTCTTAAGCATCCCCGAGACTAGCGAACCGATCTGCTCAGCCTGCTACGGCGCGAAGTTGCGCATCGGGTCCGGGCTCCTCGCCAGTCGAGACCAGTTAGGACCGCCCGAACAAAGCGTGCCAAGGCGCTCGCAATCTCCACCGGGGTCGTCCACGAGACGACCACCTCGCTACAGCGTCTTGCACCTAAGCTGCCGTTTTTCCACTCTCCGGGACGACACCCTTCGGGGACCGCCCCCGCAATTTCGCTTCTCGGGTTCGTTTTGCAATTTTGATTTTTCAAAGAACGCGAACTCCCCCTGGGGAGCGGATGCCAGAATCGTTCGCCCAGTGAAGTTGTGTCGACGTCGAATGCGTTCTGAAGCCGTAGCTTTGCGTCGTCTATCGCTTGTAGCCGATCTTGCGCAAGAGATCGTGCCGCCAAGCAATATCAGGTTCGCTCTCTACACCTTTGGGTGAGCTACCATCGATGACCCCGAGCACACCGCGGCCTTGTTCACTCTCAGCAACGATGATCTCGACCGGGTTGGCCGTGGCGCAGAATATAGAACATACTTCGGGTACGTTGCGGATCGCGTTCAGGACATTGATGGGGTATGCATTCTGAAGCACCAAGACAAACGTATGACCGCAGGCCAATGCCTGGGCATTCCGGACGGCTGTATCTCGAAGCGTCTGGTCATTTCCTTCTGACCGGGTCAGGCACGCTCCCGAGCTTTCGTTGAAGGCCAGACCAAACTTGGCTTGAGGCACGGTCGTCGCGACTGCTTCATAGAGGTCTTCGACAGTCTTGATGAAGTGGGATTGGCCAACGATGATGTTGGCATCGGCCGGAAACTCCATGCGAACTGCCTTCATCTGTAGCATTTCGTCCTCCGCCTGTCTATGAGTATACCCCGCCCATCTTGGCAGCTCCGGCCTTGGATTCCACCTCGAGGACTTTGTAAATCTGTCCTTCGATGCGGATAATCATTCCCTCGCGTAACTCTGATGCGGTGACCATGACGGGGTTACTTCAGGTCAGGTTTTTCATGTTCTCGACGCTTAGCATCAAGCGAAGCTCTATGGTCCTTTGAACCGCTTTTGATTTTCAAGCCGATTCTTGCTTCTTCGCACTGATCGAAGTCACTGGAAGAAACTCGGCGAGATCTCCGGGCACGCACTCGCTCGGGCTCAGACCGCCACAGTTTCAAACAAGCCAGGCAAAGACGCTTTCCTCTGGTACAGTCTGGTGATCGAGCCGAGAAAGTCCCGCGGCGCGGAAGGCCTCGTGGGCCTGATGGAATTCTTCGGAGCTAATGCAACGGTTAATCCCTCACAGCAACGCCCGTTGAGTCTCTTAAACCCGAATCCTCTCAATACGGGACCGATTCGTTCGCACTTGCTATGCCATTCCAAAGGTGGCACGACTGATTGAGCGACCCTCAAGTGTGCCCCAGACCGTAGTCAATAGTGCCTTGGCGTGAAACGGTTTCAGCAGAATGCCACTGGCTCCCATGCTTTTGACAGCGAATCGTGCCGTGCACAAGCAACATGGAGCAGTGGATATGATGACTGGCATTCTCGGACAGTTTTGCTGGGCGCGATCCAGCAAAGTGATCCCGTGCGGATTGTTCAATAGATCGCACAGCATCAGGTCGAATCGTTCGCCTGAGTTCAGTAGAGCCAACGCCTCACGACCGGAACTGACCGCTCGGCATTCGTAGCCTGCGTTCGTCAAGATGTCAAAGATGAGTTCACGGACGGGTTCTAAGTCGTCCACGATGAGAATGCGCTCTGGCGTTCTTGACTGACCTGCTGTGTTGCCATCTCTTTGCCGAGTTCCAGTTATTGCCTTGTTCATGCAATGTCCTCCTGACGGTTCCGATTGAGCACCGCTGTCTTATTTCCTAATGTCGAAATTCTCGAAGGTTTGGAACAACTTTGAAGACTCCGGTACGAATTTGTTCAAAGTTGGGCATTAGGATGGTGGCTGCGAAACAAAATTCTCAAGTAATTCCCACCCACTCTTCGCCCATCTTGCTGTGCATATTGGATCGGTGGTTCTGAAGTTACCTCCGTAACCGTGGGACCACACCTTTTGGACATGCCCCCAGTCCAAACGAGCATTCTCAGATTAGACCGGCTCATGAAAGCAAGGCTGCGATGAGGTCGGTGCTAGCAGGCTCCGGGTTCTGTTCACATCCGGGCGGAGAACACAAATGGCTGACTCCTCTTTCTCTTTCCATGACGCAAAACAACAATTAGAAAACGAAATGACGGATCGGCAGCTGCGGCTGATGAGCATCCTCACTGGTCAATCCGAGGGGTTGGCAGCGGAAAAAGAATTATTGGAAAGCGAGATCGAAGATCGCAAATTCGCGATTCAGAAGCTAGAAGCTCAAAGCTGCTGTAACTGTTGCGGAACTCAAGCAGACGTTCCTGAAGCGTTTTGCGTTCGCATCACGAAGTACGGCGAGAGGTTGCCGACCATAAATTTGGAGATGGAGAAGGTTTGTGTCAGGGCGGAATGTGCCGATTGGTGCAACAAGTGCGATTCGCGACAGGAACCAGAGCGATCTCCAGCGACAAAAGACGAGATTGTTCGCGCAATAGAGATGTTGTCGTTCTCGCAGTGGCAAGACCTTAAGAAGTGCGCCTACCGGCTAGTGCAGCGTCTCCCCGCAAATTTCGGCAAAACTGACGAAGATTTATTTCAGGAAGCGCTACTTCGGACATTGGATGGTCGCAGGAAGTGGAACATGGCTGCGGTTGATTTGTTCGGTCATCTGCTGTTTGCGATGAAGGGTATTTGCTACGGCTCGGGGCAAAAGTTCTACAGAGGCGAACATGCGTTTGAAGCTGACAATGTCACACACAATGCTGAAGGAGATGAAATTTCTCGGCTCGAAAATGCCCCCTCATGCGACCCTTCAGCCGATCAATGCATCAGCGCAAAAGACGAAGTCGAGCGACTGTTCGGGAAATTCAGGGAGGACAGAGAGGCTACTGCCATACTTCAGGCGCAGCGAGAAGGTGGAGCGACGGCGCGTGAGATCATGCAGGAACAGAAATTGACTAGGCGACAGTATGAAGCTGCACGGAGGCGAATTCGTTCCCAGAAATCGGTTCTGATCATTGAAGAATACGATCAGGTCCTAGGGCTTTTCGTTCGCTTGCTAAGGGCAATGGATTTTGCTGTTGTTACCGCTAGCACCGCCAGCGAAGGTCTGCGTTTGTACAGGAAGTGCGGTCCGTTTGATGTGGTTATGATGAGCTATTCACTCGATCTAAACGGAGTCGAGCTTGCAATGGACATCCGCAAGAGAAACCCCTCACAAAAGATGATCATCACAACAACGTATAGTTGCGAAGAAGACGTGGCTCGTCCCGGCGAGTTGGCCCATGTTCCAATCTTACTCAAGCCGTTCGGTAGACCTGAGTTGTGCACAATCCTCGAAAGTTTCGCAAACACCTTGGAGGAGAAACCAGCAAACTGTTTTAGGCCGAAAAGACGGAGGCGTACGACAGTCAAGATGAGGGTGCCCTTGCGGACCGTCAGCGCGTCGAAGCTCCTGAGGCGAGACGGAACTCTCAATCCCCTCTCCCGTCTTAAAATCCCGACGAAGGAGTAGGGCAAGACATACGCCCCTTTAGTTCCCGGAAGGACGAGTCCCCGAACAACGTTTCCGAGGACCCCTCGTCGGTATTGCGGTTTCGGACTGTAACGGTCGTGACATCATAGTCCATGTGCTTTCATCTCTTCCCTTAATCTTATTGTGCTTGTGACTTTGTCCCTAACAGCTTCCCCAGCTGCCTGCGCAGTGCTTCGATCCGTGCTGACGCCTGTTGTCCGTAAATCCTTTCAAGCTCTTTCACTTCCCACTTGTTAATCCATTCAAGAACCCAATCGACGAATGTTTCAGACTTTGTCTCCGCTTGTTTGGTAGGTTCGCTGCCGACCGAGAATGCGATTTCACTGTCCGTCAGAAAGTGCTGGTCGCGCTCTGACGGGACGAGCCGTGACACGAACTCGACCAATGTTTCCCCCTCGTATCGGAGCGGTTGGCTCCCTCGTGGCGCGACCGCTGGAGTAGGAAGCACTGGTTCACGGCTCTGGCGCAATGCATTCCACTCGACAGACCCAAAAGGCACGATCTTATTGGTTTCTCTAGCGTGCGCAGCCGCTTGCTCGTAGGTGTCGAAACGCATCCACGTATCCCAGCCCCACCCATCGACGAACCGTACTCGAACCATCACTGCGTAGCCGGAGGCCTCGTACGCTAACTCTGGTTCCTTGGAACTGAGAGCGAGGCGAGGCGCGCACTGACATTCAGCTTCCTCCTCGTCCGTAAGGGCGCGAAGCACGTTGTTTTCCACGGCGATTACGTAGCCGCCTGCGTATGAAATACACGCTACAGGTTCGGTTGCCGTTTGGTGTTCATGGTCGCACCCTAAAAGAAAACCGCTGTCAGTCCACGCTGCGAAGTAGTAGATCGAGTTCATCCCATTCTCCATGGTTCGCTTGCTGACGATCCTCTAAGAACGAATGCTCCTCTGTGGGTCTCATGTAGACACCAAAGAGGCGAAGAAGATAACCTGCGTAACCTGCATCTGGGAATGATGTTCTGGAGTTTTACAAGGTTCTGAATAGTACGGTCAGATGGGTCAGATTTAGTTCCGCACCGTTTGTCCGCATCACTGAGAAGTGCCCGCCACCACCCCGGCTTGCTGTGCAAGTTCACCAGCAGACGCAAGAAAGGCGGGGGTGGAATTCCCCGTAGTTTCTTTCATGAGACGACAGACGGTTGCTCGTGAGATGCCGTGCTTCTTCGCAATCTGTGTCAGTGACATCCCCGAGCGGCGGTCATGGGCAACTTGCTCACGGTCAACATCGAGTCTTGATCGCCCGATCTGCCGCCCTTCCAGCTTCGCCCGGCGCATGCCACGTAGTGCGGCGAGGTGGCCGAATACCACCACTCATGGCCGAGGTCGGCCAGTCCATCCTCCACGAACGCATGATCGGCATCGTGCGCTTCATGGAAGCAAAGGAGTTACGAGGCGCAGCGGGGCTGCAAGTCTGGCACGGCACCTGCATGCTATAGATCCGCGAATCCCTCTGTGGCAGGGTTCCCCCGGGTTAGGTGGGCATGAAACGCAACTTTCTGCTGTCGGTCTTCTTACTTGGCTTCTTCACTGTACTGGCCAGCGCGCAGGTGGACATTTCGTCCGGAGTGGCACGCATCAGCCTGATCCAGGGCGACGTTTCGACGCAGCGCGGCGACACGGGTGACTGGGCAGCCGCGGCGCTAAATCAGCCCTTGGTCGGTGGCGACAGGATCTCGACAGGAGACCGTTCCCAGGCCGAGCTGCAACTCGACCATGCGAACATCCTTCGTCTCGGTAACAACGCGCAAGCAAAGATCGCAACCGTAGAGCGGACGCAGATCCAGGTCCAGGTCGGACAGGGGCTCGCATACTACACCGTCTTCAAGGATTCCGAGGCCGAAGTCGAGATCGACACGCCGAATGTGGCCATCCGGCCCACGACCAAGCAAGGCGCTTACCGCATCGAGGTGAGCGGCTTCGAGACGCAAGTGATAGTGCGCACCGGAGCGGCGGACCTGTCCACGTCCCAGGGCAGCACCCGCGTGGAGAAGGGCCAGGCCGCGACTGTGCGTGGCACCGCCGACGACGCGGGAAACGTGCTCGGCGGCGCGCCTTCGGAGGACAGCTGGGATTCCTGGAACAACGACCGCGACGGAGTGATCCGCAACGCTCAATCGTGGAACCACACCAACCGCTACTACGTGGGGAGCGAAGATCTCGATGCCTACGGACACTGGGTCAACGTGCCGGACTACGGCCAGGTGTGGTCGCCGACCGTCGCCCTGGGCTGGGCTCCCTATCGCGCCGGCCGCTGGGTCTGGGAGCCGTACTGGGGCTGGACGTGGGTCTCGTACGAACCTTGGGGCTGGGCACCCTACCACTACGGCCGCTGGTTCCTCTATGGCAGTTCCTGGATGTGGTGGCCGGGACCGGTTGATGGCTATGGCAGCTATCGGCCGGAGTGGGCGCCGGCCTACGTGTCGTTCTTCGGATTCGGCGGCCACCGGGGAGTTTCCGTCGGCTTCGGGTTCGGATCGGTGGGCTGGCTGCCGATCGGTCCGGGCGATCACTTCTACCCCTGGTACGGACGGTACGGTGCGCACTTCAATGTGGTCAATGTCACCGACGCGACCAACATCACGAACATCAATCGCGGATTCGACGGCATCGTCCCGCTGCACAGCGGCAACCGTTTCTCCAATGTGCGGCTGGCCGCCAGCGACGTGCGGGTCCGCAAGGCGATCTCGACGCTTCCGACAGATCAGTTCGGCACCGGACGCTCTGCGCCGACAGCGGTGAGCCGCGAGGCCTTTCGTGACGGGTCCATGATGACCGGGAATCTGCCCATCGTTCCAACCAGGGGAACCCTTTCGGCGACGAATCGCCCGGCGAGCCCCTCCTCGATGATGCGCGGCGGACAGCAGGAGCGGTTCTTCTCGAAGAAGCAGCCGATAGCGGCGCCGCAGTCCCTCGATAAGCAGGCGGCGCAGGTGCAGGAAGGCATCCAGGGGGATGGCCAGGTCATTCCGGTCCGGGAGGTCACGCAGCTCGATTCGGCCGGCACGGCGCGACCCATGCCGTCAGAGAACAGCATGGAAAGAACCGTCCAGCCGGCCAAAAATGTACAGAGCGAACGCAGATCCACGTCCAGGTCGGGCAGGGGCTCGCGTACTACACCGTCTTCAAGGATTCTGAGGTCGAAGTCGACATCGGCACGCCGAATGACGGAACTGGCATCTGCGTCTCGCGGAGCTACGGCACGTACCGCACAGAGTTACGTAAATTCGGCCAGCCGACAGATGGACAAAGGCAATTACACGGCGGCAATTGCTAGCTATAAACAGGCTTTGCACGTCGACGGGAATAGCACCGCTGCTAAAGCCCGCCTGGAGCGCGCCCGTCGGGCGATGCAAGCGGAAAACGAGATCACAGCTCGGAGGTAAACATGCGCGCTACGACGCTACTAGTCGGCTGCATACTGCTATTCCTGGTGGGGAGTACCGCGGGTCGGACGATAACGGCACAAAATGCTCCCCGGCCCCTTTCGGCCGCCGAGGTAAAACACGGTCTTAAATCCGGAGTGCCGAACGCACGCATGGCTGCACTGGTGAAACAGTACGGAGTTGATTTCGCGTTGACCGATGTGGTCGGGGGGCAGCTTCGAAGTGCGGGAGCGAGCGACAGCCTTATTCTGCAGATTGGCCGTTCGCGAGCCCGGGTCTATGGCAACTCAGTGGAAAGGCTGACTGGACCTGCGGTCGGTGCTCACGGGCACCGGTCGGCAAACACGCCCCGCACCCACCCTCAAACGGCCGCGAAGGAGCTACTCCAGCAGGCTGAGAAGTACCGGCTCGGTTCCGGTGTGGACCGGGACGAAGCCAAAGCTGCCCAGCTGTATCGCAAAGCAGCCGAGATGGGTAACGCAGAGGCGCAGACGAGATTTGCCGAGGCCCTGTTCGATGGACGTGGCGTGGCGCGCGACCCCGCTGGGTCACGGGCGTGGCTGGAGAAGGCAGCGCACCAGGGCTACGCTCGGGCCGAGTGCGACCTTGGCGTGACGCTGAAAAATGGTTTGGATATTGCTCAAGATCTCGCGAACGGGTTGCGATACCTTCAGGCTGCGGCCCGTCTCGGCGATGCGTATGCTGAGGACTATTTGGGTCAATTCGCAGAGAGTGGTTTGATCAGTGATCCCAGCCCGAGCGAAGCATATATGCATTACCTGAAGGCCTCTGAAATGGGCTCCGCGTTGGGAACATACAACGTTGCGAGAATGCACGAACATGGGATCGGTGTCGACAAGAGCCCCACTGAAGCACTGCGCTGGTACATGAAAGTCGCATCCCTCGGGGATCCGGATTTGCTGGGTCAGTGGAGCGATCTTCGCTCTGAGGCCAGGGCCATAGCGGGCGCAAATTTCCGAATTGGTGATATGTATGCCGGCGGCAACGGCGTTCCCAAGGACACCCGCGAGGCGGAGAGGTGGTATAAGCGCGGTGTGGATATGGAGTCCGCCGCTGCAAGGGCAGGATGGTTAATGGCGCACGTTTATCTGGCTAATGCCTACCTCCAATCAAAAGGCGTTCCGCTGGACTACGGTGAGGCCATGCACTGGATGAGAAAGGCAGCTGAACATGGATATCGGCAAGCTCAAGTGAATCTAGGCTCCATGTATCGCGATGGGGAAGGCACTTCCCAAAACTACGGCGAAGCTATGCATTGGTACCGTAATGCGGCTGACCAGGGATCTGCGGCGGCAGAATGGATGATCGGTGGACTTTATTTTCACGGTTGGGGAGTGATACGCGATTTCACGGAAGCAGCGACGTGGTTTAGAAGAGCGGCTGAGGCGGGTGACCCCGTTGCGCAATGGGACCTTGGCATGATGTATTACCAGGGCTACGGCGTTTCGAAGGATCTTGCGACTGCTCGAGCATGGCTACAGAAGGCAGCCGATCGAGGCTATGCCCCAGCAAAAGACATGCTGGCCAAAACTTGATGCGCCAGGCGATTCTGTAACTGCGAATGTCGCAGCTAAAGCCGACGCCTCCGCCCGCCCCGCGCCGTTGCAATAAGCACCTGTACTTCCGGGTCGTGCTTGAACGACTCTTGCGCCTTCTTGCGCTCTTCCGACCCATGCCGCACTTCCCCTTATTGAAAACTTGAAAGGGGCACACCTGTGATTTGGGAATTGGGGCAAGGGTCTTCATCGAGCGGCCAAAAGTAGTCTGGCCATCCGCTAGAGTCCAGCCTCACCATCCCTCTACCAAATGCCTCTACCATGCAACAACCGTGCAACGGGGTCTGGAAGCATCATGCCATCACTAAAACGCACGGTCGTATGTGTCAAAGTAGCGCGTGCCGCCGATAGAACCAGAACTTAACGGCCTGTACCAGCAACAGGTAGGTCACGGCGAGAAACGCGATAGCGGACAACAACGACACTGGTAGCCTTCCTTCGGCGCGCGCGCCCGCTCGAACAGTTCCTCCGGCTGGGGCAGTGGGAATGCCTGCGTTTGGCAAGGGGTACGAGGCGTACCATTGGGCATGAGCAGGATATGTCCAGAATGGCCCGACTCAGACCCTCCTGATCGGTCGGTAGCTGCCGATGTGCTCCTTCGACAAGAGCCAGACGAGGAAGAAGACGAAGAGGAAGACGACGGCAAAGAAGAAGATGACGATGATGACGACACGACCGACGACGGCTACTCCCGTGGGACTCGCCCAGATTCCGAATCGTCTCTTCTTGTAGGGTAGCTGGACAGCATCGCCGATTTCGCAGTACATTCCGACTCCGCCGGGGGAACCTTGGAGGGCGATTACACCGCCGGCAGCCGGACCTGTTAGCCGAAGTCGCGCGGTCGCATTGCAACCACGCAGGTTAGAACTGTCAATGACGTCAACTTTGTCAGTGTTGGCAGGTTTTGCGTCACACCGGCGTCACAATGAGCGGTCCGCGACGAGGTCATTCGCCTGCACCTAACGCACGGAAACTTCGACCTTGGCGTTCAGGGCCCAACTGGAAAATGAGCAGCAAGGACAGGAGGACTGCTCCTTCAAAAATGGTCAGCGCCCAAGGATAGCCGAGCCGGTTGCGTAATGCGTATTCGATCGATATGGCAGGCGAGGCAACCAGCACTCCAAGTTGGTACACCAGGCCGGGGAAAAGGCTGCGAGCCGCATCGGGCGATAACTCATTCAAGTGAGCCGGGATCACTCCAAAGGCTCCCTGCACACCTGCCTGCATCAGGCACGCTCCAAAGATCAAGGCTGACACGGAAGCGCCAAAGGCCCAGGGGCGCAGCGCAGCCAGAGATACACAAAGTGCCAGCATGATGCCTCGTCTTCGTCCGAGTCGTTCTGAGATCTGTCCAAACAGGAGTGCTCCTGCGATGGCGCAGGTGCTGTAGAGGATCACGATATTAGACACTGTGTCTCGCGACAGGCCGCGAGCTGATTTTAGAAAGTCCGGATACAGATCCTGCGTGCCATGGGAAAGACAGGACATAACCGTCATGAGGAGCAGGAGATAAGCGAAGCCACTCCTGTGCCTCCAGAGCACGAGAAGGATGGAGCGGATCGAGCCCGCGCGGTTCTCCTGCCAGGCAGCCGATTCCGGTGCCTTGAGCGCCAACAGGCTGGTCAGGAACGCCACGGGTAGTCCCACGCCGAACATGGCTCGCCAGCCATAGTGTGGCAGAACAATCTTGATGGCGATGGCAGCAAGCAGGTACCCGATGGGATAGCCGCTCTGCATCAGGCCGGAGAGAAAACCTCGACGCCGCTGCGGAGCGCTTTCCATGGCCAGTGACGCGCCCGTTCCCCAATAACCGCCCATGCCAATGCCGTAGAGCGCTCGCAGGACCGCAAACATCGCATAGTTGGGAGCGAATGCGCTCAGCAGCGTGACGGCGGAGAAATAGAGCACACAGATGACGAGCGGGATCCGTCGTCCAAAGCGATCTGCCAGCGCCCCGAAGAAGAATGCGCCAGCCGGACGCATCGCCAGGGTGACGGAGATCGTCCAAACGATCGCACTTTTTTCAACTCGAAAATGAGCAGCGAGCGAATCCACCAGAAAGATGACGACAAAAAAATCAAAAGCGTCGAGAACCCAGCCAAGGATTCCTGAAGCTACGGCGTACTGCCAGCCGGGAGTGTCAACCGCACTCCCGACGGGGCGGCAATCTCGATTTTTCGGGTCAGAGCTAGGCATGGAATTGTGGAGTGGCTGTGTGTGCAGCGTTAGACGGCACTTTCCGAAACAACCGGAGTGGTGAGCGATGCTGCGTCTCTATTCCGCATCCTTCACGCAGCGAAACCCCAGCGTGCCTGCCCGATCTTTGCTCGGCGCCATCAAGAGGAGCTTGCCGTGCTGATCGAGGCGATAGGCTTGCGGAAAATACCAAACGGAGCCTTGCGGCTGGTAGTAGCTTCCGCCCCGGAGCACAGCTGCACGAGTGTGCTCATCGGTAAATTCGTCGGTCCACTGCCACACGTTGCCCACGAGGTCCGCAACTCCGAAAGGGCTTGTTCCTCGAGGGTGAGCATCTACATCGTCGGGGCCGCGAAGGATGCGACCCTTGTCCGGCAACGGTACGGCTGCGTCATCCCACGCATTGCCCCATGGATAGAGTCTTTCGTCGCTTCCTTGCGCTGAGTATTGCCATTCCCACTCATGCGGCAGACGCTTTCCTGCCCATGCGGCATAGGCGCGCGCGTCCTCGAGAGAGACCCAAGTCACTGGTTTTTTCTCCCATCCGGCGGGGTAGGCGCCATTCTGCCAGTCGCGCAGAAAGTTCAATTCATCTTTTGGGTGGTAGTGAGTTGCGTCGAGAAATTTCTTGAACTCAGCATTGGTGACCGGATACTTATCAACCCAAAGAGCATCCCCGTGCACCGTGTGCAGATGGTGGCGGCGTGGCGAGTCTTCCCATGGATATTGCACGTCTACGCCGATATCGTTGAAGCCCTCCGTCTCGATCCCATTTACTCTGAAAACGAAATCTCCGGATGGGATCTTCACCATCCCTTCCGGAGCATTTTCGGTTGGCGTAGTCTTGGCAATCGTGACCATCCGCTGCGGAAGGAACTTCCATTCACTCGAATAGCTGGCCAGCGGCTTCGAGGCCAGGGCCTTCATCTCCTCGACTAAGACCCGGAGTTTGCCGTCGAGTGCGTCGGGGGTCGCAAGGATGGCCCCGAAACCGTGTGCTTCGATGGGAAAAGACAGAAACGCACTTTCACCTGTGATCTGGGGGGGTAGTTCAACACCATGCCATAAATCGAAGTAGCGGAGGCTAGCTTGGGCAGGAACTCGTAGCTGACGACCATCGGTGCCGGTCTGACTGCGATTCACGATGGTCCACAGAGTTTTCTTTCCGAGGGGCCAGCGGCTGGCATAGATGCCGTATTGTTCCGTCGGAGTATAGGGCTGCCAATCTGGGCTGACCAGAAAATCCGACGTGGCGCGCTCGACCTTCGCGACCCGGCGAAGAGCCTCGGCATCGCGCGGAACAATGCCGTTCCAGATGCCCCACACGTTTTCCCAACTTTCGTATCCGACGCCGTTGAAAAACGCGTACTGAAGATTGTCCACCTTGCTGTGATTCCAGCGATCGCAGACATTGACCATGTGGCGGGGTTCGATCCACTTCAAAGCACTGACCATCGGCGCCGCCGGATACTGCCAGTAACCCCACGTCATGGTGTTCCACGCCAGGGCTTCAAAAGGGAAGGGCATGGCGTGCTCCGGTTCCAGAACCAGCGGATGGCCCACTTCGTTGGACGCGGTTTGGAAAGCCTGGGGCAATCCCCGGAGCGTGTCGCCATTGATCCCGTCCGCACCCACGTCAGCCAGCAATTTCGCCGATGCCGCCCAGTTGGGCAGATTGGGATCGTGCGTGCCTTGGTCCCACGGCATCACCGGGAAGAAGACTCTGACTCCACGGCGATGAAGGTCTGCAACCGCTTGCTTGACGCCCTCCACCCCTCCCGGCATGGCCCGAAGCATGTCGTACTGGCTACGATCGTCAATACCGATATTGGGGTACACCGGCCAGATCAGGACGGAATCGATCCCGCCGTAACGCGTTTCGAGATCGTCCAGATACTTATCGACGGTGTATTGTCCCTTCTCCGGATCGTAGAAATAACGATCCTCGACCATCATCTGCGGCTGAATGAAACTGGACTGCGTCCACTTAAATTCAGGCCGCTCATATTCCTGCGCGGAGTAACCGGCCCGGATCCGCATCTCCGTGCGCCAGTGCGTGATGTCCTCAAGCCACTCTCGGTAGTCTTCGGGGGTGCAAATCTTCGGTTGACCCAACGAGGGCTTGATCGGATTGAGGCAGTCCGGACCAGGGAGTTGGTCGCCATCGGGAGAGTATCGAGTGGTTTGGGCCGTCGCGGCGAGCGTGAGCAAGACGCCGAAGAGCAAATTGCCGAGTGCTTTGCGGGAGCGCACCCTAGTTGAACGCATGAGTACCTCATGGGAAGGCCGGGAGTTTACACGCCTGACCGTTTCGAACGCGGATTGTAGCAGATTCCCAAACTCCGCCATCTCCTAGCGGCTCCCTGTCCATTCCAGATGTGCGCGATGGTTACGATCCGTGATGCAGGTATTGCGCCAGCAACCATGGAATCAGTTCAGGCTCTGCGTAGGCTCTGTCCCATGCGTTATGACCGACACCAGGATATTCTGTGTAGCGGACATTGGCTTTGGCGGCTTGCAGCGCTTGCGCCATCTTGCGAGACTCTTCCACCGGCACCGTGTCGTCCGCGCCGCCATGAAAAATCCAGATGGGAGTGGAACCGATGCGCCTTGCGGTTTCGGCGTATGGATCAGCGACGTTGGGATCGCCCGCCAGTCCTACGTGCGCGTCGGGCACTTTTGCGGGTCCGTAAATGCCGCCACAGATTGGGACGTATGCGGCAAATTTGCCTGGGAATTTCGCCGTCATGTCCCACGTCCCGTAACCTCCCATGGAGAGACCCGTGAGATAGAGCCGGTCCCGGTCGCCGTGAAATTCCCGGATCGATTGTTCGAGAGCCGCCATTGCCTGGGCCTGCATTTCCGCATGGATCCATCGCTTGTCTTTCCCGCATTGGGGCATCACGACAATGAACGGGAACCGGGAGGCGTTCGCGCGGATGGCATGGCCAATGCCCACATCGGTTGGCTGCAGGCCGTCATCGCCGCGCTCACCTACACCGTGCAAAAACAAAATCACGGGCCACTTTTTCTTGGGATCGAAGTCTTGGGGCACGTAAACCTGATAGCGGTAAGACTCACCACCGACGGAGACTGTCCGGTTCAGAAAGCCAGTTTCATGTTTCCGTGCGAAGGCAGTTACTGCACTCAGGCAGAGCAGTACGCCCAGAAATACTCTGCGACAGGTCCGGGTTCTCTTCATGGCGTCGGAGTTTAGCAGGAAAGACCGTAGCTTGCGCGGCCCTAACCCTAAAAACGAATCCTAAGAACTTCTTAGGAACTACGGACCCACATGCGGTCGCTCGGTTTGATGAAGTCTCACCAGTGTTTCCAGTTCATCGAGCAGAGGTTTTCTGTCCGCGCCAAGCACTCGAATCACTTCGGCCGTGAGCAGGGCATCCTCATTTCTTCCAATGCGGAAATACGCATCGCAGAGCATGTAGAGTGGGCTGGGATCGGCGGTCCGCGATTTCTCCAGATACTCCGCCGCCTCCCCCCATCGCTGCTGCTGGTATCGGATTCCGCCCATCCCAATCAGGGCCACGCTTTCCGCAGAATTGAGAGCGAGGGCGGAATGGAAGGATTCCTCAGCCGTCGCGGCTTCTCCGCACGAGAGTTCCACCATGCCAAGGTATGCCGCGATGCGAGAGGAGTTGGGCGCCCGCGCTCGGGCAATGCTCAGCACGCGTTTCGCGTCATCTTTCCGCCCCATGCTGTAATACATGGTTCCGAGCAGGTAGTGGGGCTCTCCATGATCGAGCACGTCGGCCACCGGCAACTTCGCCAGGAGCTCTAGCGCCTCCTGCTCTTTGTTCGCTTCCAGCAGCGGTTCTGCCTGCTTCCATGCTTCTTCCTCTTCCGAGCCTGTCAGTTCAGCCGAGGTGTCTACCCTGTCGGTCATTGCGTCAAAGAGTCTGGTCTCATGCTGTGCTTCCTGGGTTCGGCCGCGTTGGCGATATGCCTTTGCAAGTTGGAAGTGTGCCTTGGCCAGCGAAGGCTGCAGAACGATCGCGCGTTGCAGCGATCCGACTGCAGCATCAAACTCTCCCAATTCCACCTGCGCTCTCCCCAGTCCGTAATACGCAGGTCCGTTTGCGTATCCCTGCGCCAAGGCGTAGCGGTAGGAATCCCGTGCCTTCTCCCAGTCGCCCAAGTTCGCTGAACACTCCGCGAAATAGAACGCAGCCTCTCCGTCGCGGGGATTGTCTTTCAAGGCCGTTTCTAAGCTGGCCCGTGCCGACTCGAAATCGGTCAAGTCGAATTGCGCCTTGCCGATATCGAAGTCGATTCGCGCTAGGCCGGGATTGAGATGGCGGGCCTTCTGTAGCCAGGAAAGCCCCTTCAGGCGCGTTTCGAGTGTGGCGTTCAGATATTCCCCATACTTCTGGCAGACCTGTGCGTCATTGGGCGCGATGCTGGCCGCCTGCGCAATGGTTTCGCGGGCGCGCTCGATATCCGACTCCATGAAGTAGGCCTCCGCCAGATAAAACAGCGGTTTGATCCTCCCCGGCCTGGCGTGGACGCTGATCCGGTAGTTCTCGACCGCCTGGGCCCAGTTCTGCTGGCGAAAGTAGACCATGCCCAACTCGAAGCGAAGATCGGGATCATCGGGAACGCTGATGAGTGTTTTTTCGTATAGTTCCTGCGCCGCGGCCAACTGGCCCGCATCGACGAGCTTTACTCCTTGTTGCAGAACCTTCGCCACGTCGGGCCGGGCTTGGCCGGCCATCAGTGTCGATGTCAACAGAAATGCGACGAGGATCCTCATCCAATCTGGCATGGTAGCACTGCGGAACGCCCGAACTCGAACCCGTTTCCTTGCGCCGGTGCGCGACGTTGACCGATGATAAGCTTCCACCGGAGTGAATATCGAAGCGAATATCGAAGTGAATATCGAGAGAGTGCGGAGACTTGGCTGCAATGCGTAATCTGATTGTCATCCTGGTGACAGCTTTGACGTTCGCGCCTCACCCCGGCTCAACCGCTCCGTCCGAGATTCGCTTTGAAGAGATCGCTGCCAGGTCCGGGCTGAACTTCACCACTGCCAGTTCGCCCACTCCAAACAAGAACCAGATCGAAACCATGGTCGCGGGCGTAGCCCTGCTCGACTACGACGGCGACGGCTACCTCGACGTATATCTCGTGAATGGCGCTGCCATCCCCTCGCTCAAGAAGGAATCACCCACCTATTGGAACCGTTTGTTTCACAATAACCATGACGGCACCTTCACCGATGTAACCGAAAAAACAGGGGTTGCCGGGGCAGGCTATGGCATGGGCGTGGCTGTAGGGGACTACGACAATGACGGCTGGCCTGACCTGTTCGTCGCCAACGTTAATGGGAACCAGTTATTTCACAACAATGGAGATGGGACTTTCACCGACGTTACCGCCAAGGCGGGGCTGCAGGGTGCAACGCTGGACGGAAAGAAGATGTGGTCGATCGGTGCTGGCTGGTTCGATTACAACAATGATGGCCTCCTGGACCTCTTCGTCGTCAATTACTGCAAGTGGGAGGTTAACAAGGAACCCTACTGCACGGTCGGGGGTGGTACCCGCGGCTACTGCCATCCCCGGTACTACGCTCCAACTCACAATACTCTGTACCGAAATAACGGGGACGGTACTTTTACCGATGTGTCCGAGGAAACCGGGATCGCATTGCAATTTGGCAAAGGCATGAGTGTGTCCTTTGCCGACTACGACGGCGACGGCTTTTTGGACGCCTTTGTGGCCAACGACACCACTCGGAACTTCCTGTTTCACAATATCGGCGGAAAACGATTCGAAGAGGTCGGCGAACTGGCGGGGGTGGCATACGGGGCGAATGGTGCCGCGCTTTCGGCAATGGGTTCCGATTTCCGCGATGTGAACAACGATGGCCTGCCCGACATCTGGCACACCGCGGTGGAATTCGAAACATTTCCTCTGTACGGTAATCGTGGCCATGGAGATTTTGCCGACCTGACAGTCAGTAGCGGACTGGCACGGCTGACTTCCCAAATGTCGGGATGGGGGAACGGAATCGCGGACTTCGACAACGACGGTTGGAAGGACCTGTTTGTCGCTCGCTCCAACGTCCTGGACAACATCAGCAAACTGGTTCCTGAACGGCAGTATCCAGAACGGAATTCCATCTTCCGTAATCTCGGCAACGGGAAATTCGAAGATGCGAGTCCTGAAGCCGGTCCCGATTTCCAGAAGGAAGCTCCACATCGCGGGGTGGCGTTCGGAGACATCGACAACGACGGCCGGATGGATGCGGTGGTGACCGTGCTGAACGGAGCGGTCAAGTTGTTCCACAATGTCTCCGTTGACAACAACCATTGGATCCTCCTCAAACTGGTGGGAACCAAGAGCAATCGAATGGGAATCGGCGCGCAAGTGCGCATCACCACCGAAGACGGACACTCGCAATGGAACGAGGTGACCACCGCAGTCGGATTCGCTTCCTCCAGTGATAGCCGGGTGCACTTCGGTCTGGGATCGAACCGGCGCATAAAAGAGATCGAAATTCGCTGGCCCAGCGGCATCAAGCAAGTACTTCAGGACGCTGACGTGGACCGCGTGATGGTCGTCCGGGAACCGCTTCCCGCCGACTTCAAACAACACCCGGAAAAATCCTATAATCACTAAAATGCTTTGCTTCTCCGGAGGATGCTATGGAAAGGCGTGAGTTCTTGAAAGCGGGAACAGCGGCCGGAATCATCAGCTCGGCACGAATGCTTGAGCCCCTCGCGAAAGCGCAACCATCCGCAAATAACATCGCGCCCATTCCGCGGAGAGCGCTAGGCAAGACGGGCGAGAAGCTTTCCATTATCGGTTTTGCCGGCATCGTAGTGATGGAAAACAGCCCATCGTTTGCCAGCAACATCGTCGCAGAAGCCGTGGACCGCGGGATCAATTACTTTGACGTAGCCCCCACCTACGGCAACGCACAGGAGCGACTCGGACTGGCGCTGCAACCGTATCGCGACAAGGTTTTCCTCGCTTGCAAGGAAGAGGACTGGAGCAGGGAAGGTTCTGCCAAGTTGCTCGACGAGTCTCTGCGGCTGCTGCGTACCGACCACGTCGACCTCTACCAGTTTCACGCCCTTTCGAAGATGTCGGATCTCGAGCAAATCTTCGGTCCCAAGGGCGCCATGGAGACTTTCGAGGCGGCAAGAAAGTCGGGCAAACTGCGGTTCATTGGGTTCTCCGCCCATTCGGTGGAAGTGGCCCTGGCCGCCATGGATCGGTATCACTTCGACACCATTCTGTTCCCGATCAACTTCGTTCTCTACTCGCAAGCCAAGTTTGGACCGCAGGTGCTCGAGAAAGCCAGGCAGAAGGAAATGGGGATCATGGCGCTGAAAGGCATGGCTAAGTCAACGTGGCCGGCTTCTGGAAAAAACGATCACCCTCATCCCAAGTGCTGGTACGAACCTGCGGCATTTCCGGAAGAGGCCGCGATGGGTCTGCGTTGGACGCTCTCGCAACCGGTTACCGCCGCAATTCCTCCGGGCGATGAGCGCTACTTCCGGCTGGGAATGGATGTTGGTCAGACTTTTCAACCGATAACGGAAACGGAACAGCAGCGGCTGATCGCGGGGGCCACAGGCGTCAATCCCATCTTCCATCTTGGTGCCGTCTAGATTCGCCATGCGGGCGCTGTCGATTCCCCAGCGCTCATCGATGGCTCGCAAAATCTGATGAGGGCTGCGCCCGCAGCTGCCCTAAGAATGACCCTGTGTGCAGCTCTCGAACGCGCGCTTCCTCTTTGCGCATCCAAAACGACGAAAAAGGACAATGGACATAAGTTTTGAAACGTTTTATATTTGCCAACCGTAAGGCTGTTACCGAACCGGAGCGCACCCATGAAACTTCTCATCGCGCCTTTTGCCATTGCAGCTCTCCTGGCTGCCGCCTGCGCCGTTTCAGCACAGGACACCCGTTTTCGCCCCGAACGTCAGCAGATTCCGACCCCCGGCTGCCTCAATATGAAAGGAGCGTGGGAAGGTGGATCCGCACCGTGCACTCAGAATGAGCGTGATTCCTGGTTGGCCGACCTTCGTCATTGGCGGGATGAACGCCGGATTCGCATCGGCTACGACGGCTCGCGCTACGACCTGCCTGCATTCAAGTGGACGCAGTCCAGCTTTTTCCAACCGCAAATGATGGCGGAGGACCGATATTTCTATGACCCCGTCGCTCACCGCTACACGGTGGATCGTTATCTCGACGATCTGGAAAAGCGTTACGGAGGAATTGACGCGGTGCTCATCTGGCCAACGTATCCCAACATGGGTATCGACAATCGTAACCAGCATGACCTGATCCGATCCATGCCGGGAGGCATACCGGGCGTGCGGCAAATGATAGCGGACTTCCATCGGCGCGGGGTGCGCGTACTGTTTCCGATGATGATGTGGGATCAAGGCACAAGGGATCCCGGCATGCCGTGGCCCGAGGCAATTGCCAGCTTGATGGCGGAAATTGGAGCCGACGGTATTAACGGCGACACTCAGGACGGAGTGCCGCTTGCTTTTTCACTTGCCGCCGACAAGATTGGCCATCCTCTCGTCTTTGAGCCGGAGGGCGATCCGTCGGACGAAGCGCTGGCCTGGAATGTCATGACGTGGGGGCAATACCGGTATCCCTTTGTCCCGCTGGTGGACAAGTACAAATGGCTGGAAACGCGCCATATGGTGAACATTTCCGATCGCTGGAAGCGCGACAAGACGGACAACCTGCAGTTCGCTTTCTTCAACGGCGTCGGTTGGGAAAGCTGGGAGAACATCTGGGGTATTTGGAACGACATCACGCCGCGGGATGCTGAAGCTACACGCCGCGTCGCTACGATGGAACGCGCGCTCGCCCCATTTCTCGTAAGTGCCGATTGGGAGCCGCTAGTGCCCATGTTGCGTTATGGCGTCTATGCCAGCCGATGGCCATCAGGCCAGCAGACGGTCTGGACCATTGTGAACCGCAATGAATACGATGTGGAGGGTCAACAGATTGAACTGGCGCCGGAGGAGGGCATCCACTATTTCGATCTTTATCACGGTGTCGAGCTCACGCCTGCAAAAAATCAGGCTGGCCGGAACGTGCTGAGCTTCCGTATCGAGGCGCACGGCTACGGAGCGCTTCTGGCTTCATCGGCCGCTCCCGATCCCGGTATTCAGAAACTGATGTCGAAGATGAAGGAATTGAGCGCGACTCCGCTCGCCAGTTATTCCCATGAGTGGAAGGTGTTGCCGCAGCAGATCGTACCTATCGCTGCAACCAAGCCGCCTTCGGGAGCGCCCGCGGATATGGTTAAGATTCCCGAAGGAGACTTCGATTTTCGTATATCCGGAATTGAGATTGAAGGCTTCAACGATATCGGGGTCGATGTGCAATATCCGTGGGAAGATACGCCCCGGCGTTTCCATGACCACCCCATGCACCTCAAATCGTTCTGGATCGACAAGTATCCAGTGACCAACGCCCAGTTCAAAAACTTCCTCGATGCGACTCATTACCATCCCCAGGATGACCTGAACTTTCTCCGCGAGTGGAAGAATGGCGCCTATCCAGCAGGTGGAGATAACAAGCCGGTTACCTGGGTGTCCCTGGAAGACGCGCGTGCCTACGCTGCCTGGGCCGGCAAACGTCTGCCCCACGAGTGGGAGTGGCAATACGCGGCCCAAGGTACCGATGGACGCACCTATCCCTGGGGAAATGCTTGGAATGCCGACGCGGTTCCAGTGCCGGACAAAGGTCGCACCATGCGCGGACCGGATGCGGTCGACGTCCATCCTCAGGGTGCAAGCCCGTTTGGCGTAATGGACCTGGTAGGAAACGTGTGGCAGTGGACCGAAGAGTTTCAGGACGAGCACACGCGAGGGGGCATTCTGCGGGGCGGCAGCTACTATCAGCCGCAGGGCTCGATCTGGTACTTTCCTCAGGCTTACAAGCTGAACGAGCACGGCAAGCTGCTAACGATGTCCCCCAGCATGGACCGATCTGGGGGAGTCGGATTCCGTTGCGTAGTAGACTCGTAGTGATCTGGTCGGCAGCGGTCTGTAGCGCTGAGAAACACCGCCCGCCCTTGCTTCAACGGGGCAAGCCATGACAGCAACCGTGACAATGCGGCAAATCGCTGAGCGTGCCGGTGTCTCGATCGGCACAGTTTCGAATGTAATCAACGAAACCGCGATAGTTCGGCCGAAGCTGCGAGAGCGAGTGATCGAGGCAATTCGCAGCATGGGCTACCAGCCGAGTGCCTTAGCGCAGGGACTCCGGAGAAACCGAACCAACATGCTCGGAATGGTGATTCCGGATATTACGAACCCATTCTTCCCGGGTGTGGTTCGGGGCGTCGAGGACGTGGCCTACAAGCGCTCCTTCCGGGTGATCCTCTGCAACGCTGACAACGATCCTTCCAAGGAGGCGTCGTACGTTCGCGAACTGCGCTCCTATCACATTGCTGGCCTACTGATCATTCCGGCGGCGGGTGCGGACATCGCGGGTCATCTCCGGGCCTACGCGTCGGCTTCGGTCCCCGTGGTTTGTATTGACCGGGTCCCGGACGGCTGGAAGGGCGACGCCGTCTTGGTGGCCAATGCAGAAGGTGCTTATCTGGCAACGCGCCATTTGATTCAGATGGGGCATACACGTTTGGCCGTGATCACTGGGCCGCTCAAGTTGACCAACGCGGCAGAGCGCTTGAAAGGTTTTACGCGCGCGTTAAACGAAGCCCGCATAGAAATTGGGCCGGAGTTTGTACAGGAAGCGCGCTTCGATACAGAGAGTGGTTACCAGGCAGCTCTCCGGCTTCTTCGGATGCTACCGCGCCCGACTGCTATTTTTGCATGCAACGACCTGATGGCTTTTGGTGTACTGCAGGCTGCTCGCGAACTTAGCCTACGATGTCCCGAAGACTTGTCGATTGCTGGTTTTGATAGCCTTGAGTTCACCAAGTTCACTGATCCTTCCCTGACATCTGTTTACCAGCCGGGATATCAGTTAGGCGCCACCGCCGCCCGTCTTCTGTTGCAAAGGGTTGACGGTATGCGGTTTGCGGCGAAAAAGGTCCTTCTCCCAACCGAATTGCAGAAGCGCAATTCTGTTGGACCGCCGAATGCCATTGTCCCGGAAGGGGTCGGGCGAATAAAAGTGCGGGAACGCAGTGACCTAGCACGCAGGAAACAGCAAGTCTGACGATTTCCCAAGCAAGCTGTTTTTTCCGATTCCCGTTTCGATTTAGGTATGTTGTTAACAAGTTAAAATGTCCGGTTTTTGTAGCAAGTGAAATGTCCGGTTTTGTTAATCTCCCGTAGCCGAGGCGGTGGAAAAGTGGGAATCCCGCGTACTTGGCGGG